>WBZU01000209.1_pt1 | contig 54814 bp, 49 predicted proteins | sample 5204311 | NCBI WGS metagenome assembly WBZU01 (sample SAMN12344359, study PRJNA552823) | activated sludge metagenome | biome: Activated sludge suspended growth; feature: Nitrification reactor; material: Wastewater; isolation source: activated sludge from nitrification reactor of wastewater...
CAATGCGCGCAGGGAACTGGCACTAACCGGCCGAAAACTTACAAACAACACAAACCCGCAACCACAACCACAAACACCAACAAACACCCACCCCACCACCAAAACACCCCCCACGAAAAAAAGGGGCCGGCGGGAAACACAAAAATTTACATAAAGTTACGGCGGCCATAGCGGCAGGGAAACGCCCGGACCCATCCCGAACCCGGAAGCTAAGCCAGCCAGCGCCGATGATACTACCCAACAGGGTGGAAAAGTAGGACACCGCCGAACACAAATTAAAGACCTGAGCCCCCCAATTCAATTGGGGGGCTCAGGCATTTCCAGACCGATTTCGACGGAACGAAGATCAGACGCGCTGCAATTCGAATAGTGGAATAACGCGATTCGTCTTTTCCTGGTATTCCCCGAACCCAGGCGCCTTCGCGACGATTTTCGGGTAGATCTCGTCGCGTTCGTCGAGGGGCATTTCGCGTGCGAGCACGTCGTAAGCGTCGGTGCCGACCTCGATGTGCGCGCGGGGGTTTGCCCGCAGGTTATGGACCCAGTCCGGGTTGGTGTCGGCGCCGGCCTTCGAGCCCACGATCACGATCATGTCGTCGATTTGGTGGTAGGCCAAGGGGGCGAGCCGCGGCTGACCCGACTTGGCGCCGGTCGTGTGCAACAACAGGAGCGTCGCGTTCTCGAACGGCGGCCCGACCTTTCCGCCGTTGGCGCGAAACTCCGCCACGATCCGGCTGTTGAAGTCCTTGATCCCGTCCGCGGTGAACTCCACCATTCGATGTATCCCCTCTACCCGAAAAGGGCGGCTTGTGCGGGTTGGCGGGCTTTTTCGAGGTTGAGCAGGATCCGTTTGCGGTCGATACCGCCGCCGTATCCGGTCAGACTGCCGGTGGATCCCACCACGCGGTGGCAGGGCACGATGATGCCGATGGGATTACGGCCGTTGGCCAGACCCACCGCCCGGGCAGCCCCTGGCGAGCCGATCTGAGCCGCGATCTCGCCATAGCAACGGGTCTCACCGTACGGAATGGTGCGCAACGCATCCCACACCCGGCGCTGGAATTCGGTGCCCTCCAGGTGAAATTCGACGTCGAACTCGATGAGCGAGCCGTCGAAGTACGCCTCGAGTTGTTCGACGACATCGTCGAAGGCGCCGGCGTCAGCCGGCTGCCACCCGGTGCGGTCGGGCTCATGCGTCTGATCTGCCATGCGCAGATGCATCAGCGTTGGGCCGGTTCCGGCGAGGGTGAGGGGGCCGACCGGACTGTCAACCGTGCGGTAGCGCAACGAGGTCATTTCCCCGATGCTTCCACAGTTCCGGTCCGGCGGCGAGGCGCCGAGCGGCTCAAGCAAGACCGGACCGCAAGTATCCGGTACCGACGGTATTGACATGACGCGGCAGCGGTTCTACTTTCACAGATACTGCCGCCGACGAAGGGTGTCCTCTGGTGACGACGTCGATTTCGCCCGCCGAGACGCGGGGGCGCACCCGCGAGGAGTTCTCCGAACGTCTGCTCAACGGATCGATCAAGAAATCCTACGAGCCCGCCGTCGACATCGACTGGGACGCTCCGCTGGATCCGGACAAGTTCTTCCTCCCCCCGCAGATGGTGACTCTCTACGGCACGCCGCAATGGGACGCGATGAGCCGCGAGCAGCAGCGGGAGCTCTCGCGTCAACAGCTGGTCAACATGCTCTCCGCCGGCATCTGGTTCGAGAACATCCTCAACCAGGCGCTGCTGCGGGGCATCATGCATACCAACCCGACGGCGCGGTCCACGCAGTACATGCTCACCGAACTCGGCGACGAGACGCGCCACATGGTGATGTTCGGCAAGACCATCGATCGGGTCGGGGGAATCCCGGTGCGGCCCAGGCTCTATCAGCGGATCATCATCAACTCGCTGCCGTTCATCTTCCGCGGGCCGGTCCTGTGGGGCGCGGCTCTGGTCGGTGAAGAGATCTTCGATGCCCTACAGCGCCAGATCCTCGACGACCCCGATCTGCAGCCGATCGTACGTCGCCTCATGCGGATCCACGTCACCGAGGAGGCGCGGCACATCCAGTTCGCCCGCGACGGCCTGCGCAAGGAGGCGCCGGCCATGCCGTGGTACCGCAAGGTCGTGATCTCCAATCTGCACGGCGTGGGCGGCCCGTTCTACCGCATGCTGTTCACCCTGCCGGTGTACTACGACCGGGCCGGGCTGAACGGCAAGCAGATGCGCGAAATCGCCAGGAGGAACCCGCATTTCACCCGGAAGTGCCGCGAGTCGTTCGCTCCGCTCGGCGCCTTCTTCGAGGAATTGGGACTGATGGGCCGGCTGAGCCGCCGGATGTGGCGCCGGGCCGGGTTCCTGTGAGCGTCGTCGTCATCGGCCGCGCAGTGCCGCCTGAGCTCAGCCTCGGCGCCTGCACCGTCTTCGACGACGTCGCGACGACGCACTTCGACAACGCCACCGAGACGTGGACCGTGACGGCCAGTGATGGTGGGATCTTCACCGCCCGGGTTGTGGTGGACGCCCGGCCGTCGTCCAACCCCGCCGTCGCCGCGCACGGCGTCCCCAACTACTTCCGGATCCCCGGACCGGACGTGCGGCGTCAGGCCCGCTACGTCGCCCGTTGCCTGCGGATGATCGAGCGTTCGGGTGCCGCGCGGGTCGAGGCCCGGGGCAGGATCGTGCTGCACCGCTGGTATCCGACGGCCGTGTGGTCGCGGTTCTACCTCAGCGGCTCCGAGCCGGGACCTGATGACCTGTATGACGGACCGGCGACGGTGACCGTCGGCGGGAACGAGATCGCCAGCCGGGTGCGGCTCACCGGCCATCTTGATGCCATCGATGGCCGATACCACTGGCAGGGAACGGTTTTCGACGCGCTGCCCGACACGCCGCGAGCGCGGCCGGCCGGGGTCACTCTGACCATCGACGACCGCACGGCTGCGGCCCGCGTGGTCGAGCAGACGCCGTGGGGCACGCACATGATCGCCGGCATCGGCGATCCGCCGTTCAGGCTCTAGACCTCATCCCTCCGGGGTGTGCAGACCCGCAGGGAATTCCGATGCCGATTTGTCAATTTGCTTCGGAAATCACTGCGGAAGGCTTGCCCAGCCCAATAGGATTCCGGCACGTCCGCGTCCGCGTGAAAGCGAACTGCGAGGAGGAATTCTCATGGCCAAGGAACCCGACACTGTCTCTACCGGCGTAGCCGGCAAGCTGGAGTGGCTACGCGATTCGGTCAAGACCCACGCCGAAGGTGCGGCCGACTCGACGTGGGCGTGGATCGAGGAGCTGTCCAAGCGGGCCGGCACCGATGCCGACAGCGCCGACGAAGAGCTCAATGAGTTGTTCCGCCTGGGTACGGCGCCGACCGATCTGCACGGCGCCACCGAGGGCATGCTGGTGATGACCACCACCAATCCGAAGTTCGACACCGTGGTGCGTGCCATCACCGCACTGTGGATGCCCTGGCAGGGCAAGCGGTTCGACAATCAGGCAGCCACCGGCGACAACCGGCTCACCAAGAGCACGGGCCTGGTCGGCAAGCTGCTCTGGCCGCTGTACTCAATGAAGGACCACGTCGACGGCAAGCTCGCCTTCGACTTCAAGACCTACGTCGAGCCGGGTAAAGAGGATCCTGACGTCGACGTCATGGTCATCGACTACGCCGATATCGAGAAGAACCCGAAGCTGGTCATCCGCAAGATCCGCGACGAGCTCGTAGAGCTTTTGCCGGGCGTGTACCTGGGCAAAATCCTCTACAACACCGGATCGGGTTATTACAAGCTGGGTTACTTCGCGCTGCGCATGCCGCACTGAACAACACGTCGCGCGAGCCTCCACATCAACATCAATCGTCAACCATCGACAGCAGGGACAGGCAAGTCATGAGTGATCGGCAATGGTACGAATACCCGTCGTTGGTTCTGCAGATCAGGGAACTCTCCCATCTGCGTGAAGATCTCCGGGAGAAGAACCTCTTCGAGGCCCCCAACATCAGGCCGAAGGACGACTTGGGCGAGCCGACGGAAGAAGCCAAGCGGGCACGCACCCCGGACGGCACCTTCAACGACCTCTCTGATCCCTGGATGGGCGCGGCCGGCACCGGGTTCGGCCGCAACGCTCCGCTGAACAAGACGATCACCCACACCAAGAAGCTTCTCGAACCGGACCCGCGACTGATCAGCCGCAAGCTGATGGCCCGCGACACCTTCAAACCGGCCGGAATCGTGAACACCATCGCGGCGGCGTGGATCCAGTTCGAGAACCACAACTGGTTCTTCCACGGGCACGGCGAACCGGACAAGGTCATCGACATCCCGCTGCGCCCGGGTGACGACTTCCCGGTCAACCCGATGCAGATTCGCCGGACCATCCCGATGAACGGCGGCGAGATCCACGACGGCGAGCCCGCGCCGCCGTTCGCGAACACCGAGACCCACTGGTGGGACGGCTCGCAGATCTACGGCACCGGCAAAGACAAGCAGTCCGAGATGCGGACGTTCAAGGACGGCAAGATCAAGGTCGACGACAACGGCCGTCTGTACAAGAGCGAGAAGTATCAGGGCATCGACCTCACCGGTTTCGAAGAGAACTACTGGGCCGGCGTCGGGCTCCTGCACACCCTGTTCTCCCGCGAGCACAACGCGGTCTGCGACGCTCTGAAGAAGGCCTACCCGAGTTTCGACGACCAGCGGCTCTTCGAGCTCGCTGTGCTGGTGGTCTCCGCGCTGATCGCGAAGATCCACACCGTTGAGTGGACGCCGTGCATCCTGCGGCACCCCGCCCTGCAGATCGGCATGAACGCCAACTGGTACGGCGCCCTCGGTGAGACGTTCCGGGACAAGATCGGCCGCGTCGGCGACAGCGAGGCCCTGTCGGGCATCGTCGGATCGCCGACGGACCACCACACCGCCCCGTTCTCGCTGACCGAGGAATTCGTCACCGTCTACCGGTTGCACGGCCTGATCCCGGACGACTGGAACTTCTTCTCACTGGAGTCCGGCGAGCACCTTTACAACAAGACGTTCACCGAGATTCAGGGCAAGTACACCCGCGACTTCATGGACAGCCTGCAGATGGGCGACCTGTGGTATTCGATGGGCATGGCCAGTGCCGGCGCGGTGTGCCTGCACAACTACCCCAACGCGTTGCGCAAGCTCGAGCGCCTCGACGGACAGGTCACCGATCTGGCGACGTTGGATATCGTCCGCGACCGTGAACGCGGAGTTCCGAGGTACAACGACTTCCGCGAGATGCTGCGCATGCCCCGGCGCAAGAGCATCGACGAGATCACACCGAACAAGGAGTGGGCCAAGGAGATCAACGAGGTCTACAACGGCGACGTCGATCTCGTGGATGTGCAGATCGGCATGCAGGCCGAGCAGCCGCCCAAGGGCTTCGGTTTCTCCGACACGGCTTTCCGGATCTTCATCCTGATGGCGTCGCGCCGGCTCAAGAGCGACCGTTTCTTCACCCGCGACTTCAATGCCGATGCCTACACCCAGGTCGGCTTCGACTGGGTGAACAAGACGTCGATGAAGGACGTCATTCTGCGGCACTATCCCGAGCTGGAGCCGGTCATCGGTGACACGGAGCGGGTGTTCGCGCCGTGGGCGAAGCTGGGCGCGCCGGCCCCGGGCAAGCCGCACCGCGTTGTCCAGCTGGCAGACACCGTTCGCGCGTACCTACCCTGGGGCTGACCAACTGTGGCAACTGAATTCCCGCACGCCTCGGTGCTGGAGGGCGTCCGGTTCACCGCCCGGATCGGCGTGCCGAACGTCCTCCAGGGTTTGTTCAGCAAGCGGGAGTTGCCGACCAAGGTGGCGTCCGTGGTGGGCACCGACCATCTCGGATATCGGCTGGTCGCAGGTCTGGTGAAGAACTACGGGCCAGGTCCGTTCTATGTCCGGGTCGCCAAGGACGAGGCTCTGCTGGTCCATTCCCCCGAGGACCTGGAATTCGTGCTGGGCGGCTCACCGGACCCGTTCGCCTCCGACCCGGAGCCGAAAAAGCAGGGGATGTCCGCGTTCCAGCCGGACGCCTTGACCATCTCCCGTGGCGATCTCTGGGCCCAGCGGCGGCAGTTCGCCGATGCTGTGCTCGAGCCCGGCAAGCCACTGCACAGCCTGGCGAAGAACTTCGTGAAGGTGGCCGGTGAGACCGCGGCCGAACTCGTCGGCCAGTCGATCGACTACCACACCATCGATCGCTCCTTCCAGCGTATGACCCGTCGAATCGTGTTCGGCGATCACGCCGCCGACGACACCACGATGATGGACCTGCTGAGCGAACTGATGTCGCAGGGCAACAAGATGCCCGGTGAGCCGGGGCCACAGTATCCCGAGCTCATCGCCCTCATCGAGGGCCACCTGGCCAAAGCCGAAGCGGGCAGTCTGGCTGCCGGGATCGCCAAGACACCGGCGCCCCCGGGTGGCGCCGCCGGGCAGGTGATCCACTGGCTGATGGCAATGGGCGACACCCTCTCTGCCAACGTGTTGCGGGCCCTGGCGGCACTGGCCACCCACCCCGAACAGCGTTCCGAGGCCCGCGCGGAAATCTCCGCCGCCGACATCAGCACACCCAAGGGGGTGGCTTCGCTCGAGTATCTGGCCGGCTGCCTGCTCGAGGCCATGCGGCTGTGGCCGACCACCGGGCTGTTTGCGCGGGTGTCCACCCGTGACGTCGAATTCCCCAGCGGCGCAGTGCTTCCCGAGGGCACTCAGGTGCTGATCTACAACGTGTTCAATCACCGAAACCGGGACCGCATTCCCTACGCCGATAGATTCTCACCCGGCGAATGGGTGTCCGGGGACGCCGCCAACGACTGGTCCTACAACTTCATGAGCCATGGCCCCCAGGGCTGTCCCGGCTACGGAATGTCGGTCTTCCTGGGCCAGGCGGTGTTGGCGCACCTGCTCAGCGCCGGCGAATTGTCGCTCAGCGGGGCCCGGCTGTCGCCGTCGCGGGCGCTGCCGTACAGCCTGGACCTCTTCGGCTTCCGCGTTCGGGTGAACTCGGCCGCCTAGGTTGCTGCCCGGCCGTGACGTCGTCACCAAAACGCGATGCCGCACTCACACATTGGGTATTAACAGCGTATGACCACAACTAGCGAGAACCTCCAGCGGGCTCTGGACGGCCGCTGGCGTGACACCAAAGCCATGATCCGCGAGAAACTCTCGCTGGAGATCTTCCGTCCGCACTTCACCCCCACGAAGGATGTCGCCCGGGCACGGGTCAACGCCCAACTGAAGATCATCGCGGCGGCCGGACAGGCTGAGGACGGTTTCCAGAAGGAGCGTGGAGGCACCGGGGACGCGGGCGCGGCGGTCACGAAGATCGCGATGCTGGCGATGTCCGACCTGTCGCTGATGGTCAAGGCCGGGGTGCTGTGGGGTCTGTTCGGCGGCGCCGTCGAGAATCTCGGCACCGAACGGCATCACGACACCTATGTGCGGCCGCTCATCACCCTGGATCTGCTGGGCTGTTTCGCGATGACAGAGACCGGTCACGGTAGCGACGTCCAGCATCTGGAGACCACCGCCACCTACGACCCGGACACCGAGGAGTTCGTGATCAACTCCCCGACACCGTCGTCGCGCAAGGACTACATCGGCGGCGCTGCCGAGAGCGCCACGGTGGCAGCGGTTTTCGCGCAGCTCATCACCAAGGGTGACAACCACGGGGTGCACTGCATCATCGTGCCGATCCGAGACGAGGACGGAAACGACCTTCCCGGTGTGCGCACCTGGGACTGCGACTACAAAGGTGGTCTGCCCGGCGTCGACAACGGCCGCATCATGTTCGACCACGTCCGGGTGCCCCGGGAGAACCTGCTCAACAGGTTCGCCGATGTCGCACCCGACGGTACCTATACCTCGCCGATCGAGAATCCCAACCGCCGCTTCTTCACGATGCTCGGCACCCTGGTGCGCGGCCGCGTGACCGTTGGCGGGAGCGCCGCGCAGGCCGCCCGTGTCGCGCTGGACATTGCGGTGCGGTATGCATTGCAGCGCAAGCAGTTCCAGGCTCCCGGTGAGGAGCGCGAAGTTCCGATCATGGACTATCTGGTGCACCAACGCCGTCTGCTGCCGTACGTGGCGCAGTCCTACGCGCTGCAGTTCGCGCAGAACGAACTGGTCTCCACGATGCACGATCTGGAGACGGCGGCGGTCCGCGATCTGGAGGCGCAACGCGATCTGGAGGCTCGAGCCGCCGGGCTGAAAGTGATCAGCACGTGGCACGCCAGTGCCGCGATCCAGGAGGCACGGGAGGCCTGCGGCGGTGCCGGTTACCTGGCCGAGAACCGGCTGGTTGAATTACGTGCGGACACCGACGTTTTCACCACCTTCGAGGGTGATAACCACGTGCTCCTGCAGTTGGTGGCCAAGTATCTGCTCACCGAGTACAACGACGACATCAAGGGCATGAGTCCCTTCGAATGGGTCCGGTTCGCGGCGAACACCGCCGGCGAACGGGTGTCGCGACGGACGGCTGCCAACCAGATCATGCAGCGCATTCTCGACAACCGGCAGGACAACAGCGAGCAGGGCAGCCTCTTCAACAGGGGAACGCAGGCCCAGATGTTCGAAGATCGCGAGGAGTACCTGCGAAACTCACTGGCCCGGCGCCTCCAGAAGCGGTCCAAGACCATGTCGGGCTTCGATGCGTTCAACTCCGTGCAGGACCACGTGATGCACACCGCCCGGGCCCATATCGACCGCACTGTGCTCGAGGCGTTCATCGCCGGCATCGACCGGTGCGAGGACGAGGAGGCCCGGCGCATCCTGAACCTGGTCTGCGATCTCTACGCGCTGAACGTGATCGAGACCGACAAAGCCTTCTTCCTCGAACATCGGCTGCTGTCGACCGAACGGGCCCGTGCGGTGACCAACGGGATCAACGAACGCTGCCGCAATCTGCGCCCGTATGCGGAAGCCTTGGTGGACGCCTTCGGAATTCCCGAGCAGCTCAGGGATGCGGAGATGCTGCATCCCGAACGACTGCCGAAGCCTGGGACGTGACGCCGCCGGTGAACATCGCTGAGCAGATCATCGACTGGCTCTTTCACGACCAACTGCGGGTCGACGAGAAATGGTCCTATCTCCTGCCGACCGGCTTCACCTGGTGGGCGGACCGGTACGCGCAGACCGTTGAAATTCTCGGCCAGGAGACCGGGCCCAGCGGTGAGCCCGGATACCTGTTGTGTGTGCGCACGGAGTTGCTGCGCGAGCTGGACCTGAGCGAGACCGCACTGGAGGCGATCAACGCACTTCCGATGCGGGCCGCCTCATTGGCCGGCCCCGTCTACGACGTCGCGGCCCGCCGCCTGGATCTGTGGTCGCTGGCCCGGGTGACCGACGACAACGGCGACTGGTTGCGCCATCTCCTGGCGGCAGCGGCGGTCACCCAGCTTGCCGAGGCTCGCCTGCTGGCGCCGGTTCTCGCCGAGGCGGCCGGCGCGCTGACCGCCACCAGTGAGCACCCGGAGAGCGGTGGGCGGGAGCTCGGTGACGGTGACGGGATCACCTCCGCCGCAAGTGCATTCGTCATTGCCGGCGATCGGTCGTGCGCCTGGGCGGAGGCGGAGTTCGCCGATGCCGTCGACAACCCCGGTCCTCCGGTCGTGGCGGCCGCCGCCGAGGGCCTGCGGTTCTCGGGTGAGTTCACCTTCGGGGACATGACCTCGCAGTGCCGGATCGTCGGCGATCAGCCGCATCCGCTGTACGGAAACGGTCTGCTGGTGCTGCAGAGCTTCCCGATCGATATCGACGGTGCATCGGCCGAAGCGGAGGCAGACGGCGCCAAACTGGCGCTGTCGCTCAACGCGGCGGATCTCACCGGCGCGCCGACCGGATACGGGCTGGGCAGTTACGCCTCCGGCGACGGCATGATCAACTTCAGCGGCTTCGTGCCCAATGCCCTGTACAAGCCGGGCCTGCTGCGTGCGCTGGTGGCCTCCTGCGCCGCCCGCGCTCAATCGATGGCGGCGCGATTCGTCGACGGCCGTTGGGATGCCGACCGGTACTCGCTGGATCCCGCCGTGGTCGAGCGCCGAATGCAGCAGCGGTTGGCGACCGCACCGGTCGTCGAACGCCCCCAGGGCTGCCCGATGATGCGCGGTCGCTGAGACCGGCGACCCGACCGACGATGGCCGACCTGGTTCAGCGATACCTCGATGCTCTGGTCGCCGAGTTCGCGTGCGTCACCGACGGAGCGCTGGCCGACTACATCCCCGAGTTGACCGAGGTGGATCCGACGGGCTTCGGCCTGACACTGTCGTCGGCTGACGGCTTCCTGTACGAATCGGGCGATGCCCGAACCGAATTCACCATCCAGTCCATCTCCAAGCCCTTCACCTACGCGCTGGCCCTCGACTTGTCGGGACCGGAGGCGGTCGACGCCAAGATCGGCGTGGAACCGTCCGGGGACGCCTTCAACGAGATCAGTGTCGACGAGCACACCAAAGCGCCGAAGAACGCGATGATCAACGCCGGTGCGATCGCTGCGGTGTCGTTGGTGCCGGGCGCCAGCCCGGACGAGCGGTTCACCAAGATTCAGGAGTTCTATTCGGCCTGTGCCGGAAGGCCATTGGACCTCGACGAGGATGTCTATCGCTCGGAGAAGGAGACCGGAGACCGCAACCGGGCGATCGCCTACATGCTGACCAGCTTCGGTGTCCTCGCAGATCCCGACGACGTGCTCGACGTGTACTTCCGGCAGTGCTCACTGAAGGTGACCAGCGTCGACCTCGCGCGAATGGCCGCAACGCTGGCCCGTGCCGGTACCAATCCGCAGACCGGACGTCGGGTCACCAGCGCGAAAGTGGTGCAGCGCACGCTGAGCGTCATGGTCACCTGCGGGATGTACAACGGCGCCGGCGACTGGGTCAGCGCGGTGGGCATGCCGGCGAAAAGCGGTGTGGGCGGAGGGATCACCGCCGTGCTGCCCGGCCAGCTGGGCATCGGTCTGTACTCGCCGCTACTCGACGGCCGCGGCAACAGCGTGCGCGGGGTGCTGGCGTGCCGGGCGATGTCCGAGCAACTCGGCCTGCACTTCCTCAACGTCAGCCGGGAGGCGCGCGCCACCATCCGTGCGGTCTACAGCGCGGTCGACGGCGTACGGGTGTACGAGATGCACGGTGACCTGATGTTCGCCGGCGCGGAGAAGGTGGCCCGCACCGTCGACCGCGACAGTGACGGGTTTTCCGTCGCCATCCTCGACGTCTCTCGGGTGGACACGATCAACGATCCGGCGCGGCTGCTGCTGGCCGGGATGAGCACCACACTGCGCGAGGCGGGAAAGCTCGGCTTGCTGGTCGATCCCGACGCCGCCGTGATCCGGCCGGGGCGCGGGTTCGACGACGTCGTCTTCAGCACGCTCGACGACGCGGTGGAGGCCGCCCGACTCTGGACCGATGGTCCGACTCCTCCTCGTCGCCGACGCTCCGCATCGTCGTCGGAATGACGCACCTCGACCGGACCGGTTAGCGTCCGCCGATCAGGGTGGCGATCTGCACCCGCTCGTCGTACCCGCGCAGTTTCACCGGCTTGCCCAGGCGCCAGAACCGTTGCTCGCGTTCGGAGGCCGCCGCCACAGTGGCCGCCGAGGCCAGCGCCCGGCTGGGCTCGGAGCGCGCCAGTTCGGCCAGCCGCGCCGCCTCGTTGACCGGCTCCCCGATCACCGTGTACTCGAAACGCTCTCGGGCGCCTACGTTTCCGGCCACCACCCCACCGGAGGCCACTCCGATCCGCGCCGGGCACTCCGGCACCTCCTGACGGAGCCGGCGGGCGATCGCGCGGGTCGCTGCCAGCACGTCGTCCTCGGCACACTGAAGCTCGACGGGCGCGCCGAACACCGCGAGCGCTGCGTCGCCCTCGAACTTGTTCACCATGCCGCGGTGGCGGTCGACCTCTTCGACGATGACGGCGAAGAAGCGGTTGAGCAGCTCGACGACCTCGATTGGTGGGCGGCTGGTCACCATCCTGGTGGACCCGACTATGTCGATGAACAGCACCGCGACGTGGCGCTCCTCGCCGCCCAGCGTCGGCCGGTGTTGCTCGGCGGCGGCGGCGACGTCACGTCCGACATGGCGGCTGAACAGGTCGCGCACCCGTTCCCGTTCCCGCAGCCCCTCGACCATGGAGTTGAACCCCCGCTGAAGTTCGCCGAGTTCGGTTCCGTCGAAGACCACCAGGTGGGTGTCGAGGTCGCCCTCTTCCACCTGCTTCAGAGCGTCGCGCACACTGCGGACCGGGGTGGCGGTGAGCCAGGCTGAGACCCACATCAGCAGGAAGCCGACCACGGCCGCCGACGGTGCGGCGATCAGGATCGCGATCTCCAGTTGCCGCTGCGTCATGTTCCGCATGATCAGCGAGAACATGGCGGTCAATGCGAACAGGATCATCGGCAGCCCGGAACTGATCGCCCAGACCGACATGGTGCGGCCCATGATGCCCTGGGCGAACCGGTGCGGCGGATGGCCGGCGGCGAGCGCCAGTGCTGCCACAGGACGCAGCGCGAACTCGGTGAACAGGTAGACACTCGTGGCCACCAACAGGCCGCAGAAGGGGACGGCGAGGGCCAATCGCGGAATGAAGTACGGGTCGTGTCTGCCGTAGATGGCCGTCAGAAGCACCGCGCCCATCACCCACAGGACCGCATGCGTATCGGCGATGCGTCTGGGGGTCAGGAAGGTGTTGCGCTGGTCGGCCTTGGTCGGGGTGCGCCCCTCGATCGCCCAGCGCAGATCGCGGATGGTCCGCACGTGGATCCACCACGCGCCGAACAGCAGTGCGGAGACGGCGTACGCGGGTGCGAGGACCGCCGGCACCCACACCGGAACGTCCTCAACCGCACTCGGTTCGGGGAACACGACCACCACGAGCAGCACGGCGACTCCGATGCCGATCAGGTTCGCCAGGACCATGAAAACGGTGAGGATCGTCTGGATCCGGACCCGGCGTCGGGCCGGGCTCTCGCCCACCCGGCCCAGGAGCAGCGATCCGTAATCGGTGTTGCGCGACGGCCGTGAACTCTGCCGGGTGATGCGTTCCAGAACGCGACCCAGCCGCTGCGCCACGCTCGGGTGGGAACTCATGGTGGCGCCAGCCTAGTTTGCCCGTGACCGTTGCCTAAGCTGAACCGGTGCGACTCGTGATCGCCCAGTGCACCGTGGACTACCTGGGCCGCCTTACCGCTCACCTGCCCTCGGCCCGGCGGCTGCTACTGGTGAAGGCCGACGGCTCGGTCAGCATCCACGCCGACGACCGTGCCTACAAACCGCTCAACTGGATGAGCCCGCCGTGCCGCCTCACCGAGGACGAGGACGGCCGGATCTGGCTGGTGGAGAACAAGTCGGGTGAACAGCTCCGGATCACCATCGAGGAGATCGAGCACGACTCCAGCCACGAACTCGGCACCGATCCGGGTCTGGTCAAGGACGGGGTGGAGGCGCACCTTCAGGAGCTGCTGGCCGAGCACATCGAGCTGCTCGGCGAGGGCTACACCCTGGTCCGGCGGGAGTACATGACCGCGATCGGCCCGGTGGACATCCTGTGCCGCGACGCCGAGGGCCGCTCGGTGGCCGTGGAGATCAAACGGCGCGGCGAGATCGACGGCGTGGAGCAGCTGACCCGCTATCTGGAGCTGCTCAACCGTGATCCGCTGCTGACGCCGGTGGCCGGCGTGTTCGCCGCCCAGCAGATCAAACCGCAGGCCCGCACCCTTGCTGAGGACCGCGGGATCCGTTGTCTGACTTTGGATTACGACTCAATGCGGGGCATGGACAGCGACGAGTTCCGGCTGTTCTAATGCGGCCTGACGATGCGGGCCGGGACGGCCCGAGGAGGAGGGACGCAATTAGGTCTGGGCGGCCTGACGATGCGGGCCGGGACGGCCCGAGGAGGAGGGACGCAATTGGGTCTGGGCGGCCTGACGATGCGGGCCGGGACGGCCAGAGGAGGAGGGACGCCAGCAGGCTGATGCGGCGTGACGATGCAGGCCGCATCGAGCCCGGCCCGGACGGCTACGACTACGAGGTGGTGCCGATTGCCGGGGCACGGGCGCTCAAAACCTACCGATGCCCGGGCTGCGACCACGAAATCCGTTCCGGCGTACCGCATGTGGCGGTCTGGCGGGTGGAGGACACCGAGGGGACCGACCGTCGGCACTGGCATACGCCCTGCTGGCGCAACCGCGCCAACCGCGGCCCGACCCGGCGGCGGTCCTAGGAGTTCAGGGCGCGGCGGGCTCGACGAGTTCCACCAGAACGCCGCCGGCGTCCTTGGGGTGGATGAAGTTGATCCGGGAGTCCGCGGTGCCGCGCCGCGGTGTGGCATAGAGCAGGCGAACGCCGCCGGCGCGCAGTTGCTCTGAGAGGGCATCGAGGTCGCTCACACGGCAGGCCAGCTGCTGGATACCCGGGCCGCGCTTGTCGATGAACTTGGCGATGGTGCACGTGTCGTCCAGCGGCGCCATGAGCTGGACCTGAGCGCTGCCGGCCGGAGCGCCGCGCACCGCGAGCATGGCCTCCCGCACGCCCTGTTCGGTGTTGATCTCCTCGTGGACCAGGATCATGCCGAGGGTGTCGTGGTACCACGCGATGGCGGCATCGAGATCGGGTACCGCGATGCCGACGTGGTCGATGGCCGTAACCAAAGAGCTCGCCAGCAGGGGGCGGGCATCGATGTGCTCGGTGGTCATAACGCAACGGTAACCTGTCAACCGGGCGGTTGGTCAGCCGAGTTCGGAAGATCAGCCCGTGACACGCTTGCTTGAGCCTGTAGGAGGCAGAAATGACGACATCGGTGATCGTTGCTGGGGCGCGTACGCCCATCGGCCGGCTGATGGGTTCGCTCAAGGATTTCTCTGGCACCGATCTGGGCGCGATCGCCATCCGCGGCGCCCTGGAGAAGGCCGACGTGCCGGCCTCGATGGTGCAGTACGTGATCATGGGCCAGGTTCTGACCGCCGGCGCCGGGCAGATGCCGGCGCGGCAGTCCGCGGTGGGCGCCGGCCTCGGCTGGGACGTGCCCGCGCTGACGATCAACAAGATGTGCCTCTCCGGGATCGATGCGATCGCGCTGGCCGATCAGTTGATCCGCGCCGGTGAGTTCGACGTCGTCGTGGCCGGCGGTCAGGAGTCGATGTCGCGGGCTCCGCACCTGCTGATGGACAGCCGCGCGGGCTACAAGTACGGCGACATCACGGTCAAGGACCACATGGCCTACGACGGTTTGCACGACGTCTTCACCGACCAGCCGATGGGGGCGCTCACCGAGCAGCGCAACGACGCCGACAAGTTCACCCGCCACGAGCAGGACGAGTTCGCCGCTTCCTCCCATCAGAAGGCCGCGGCCGCATGGAAAGACGGTGTCTTCGCCGATGAAGTTGTGCCCGTTGCCATTCCGCAGCGCAAGGGCGACCCGATCGAGTTCAACGAGGACGAGGGCATCCGCGCCAACACCACCGCGGAGTCGCTGGCGGGCCTGAAGGCCGCTTTCCGCAAGGACGGCACCATCACCGCCGGATCGGCCTCGCAGATCTCCGACGGCGCCTGCGCCGTGGTGGTGATGAACAAGGCCAAGGCCCAAGAGCTCGGACTGACCTGGCTGTGCGAGATCGGCGCCCACGGCAACGTGGCCGGGCCGGATTCGACGCTGCAGTCCCAGCCCGCCAACGCCATCAAGAAGGCCGTCGCCCGCGAGGGCATCACCGTCGACCAGCTCGACGTGATCGAGATCAACGAAGCCTTCGCCGCGGTGGCGCTGGCGTCCACCCGGGAGCTCGGTGTGGACCCGGGGAAGGTCAACCGCAGTGGCGGCGCGATCGCCATGGGCCACCCCATCGGCATGTCCGGGGCGCGCATCACCCTGCACGCCGCGCTGGAGCTCGCGCGGCGTGGCTCGGGCTACGCGGTGGCCGCCCTGTGCGGCGCCGGCGGCCAGGGTGACGCCCTGATTCTGCGCGCCGGGTAGTTTGCCGGGCAGCCGCGAAGACCGGCTCCGTAATTCATGTGACTTTGGTCATACCGATGGTCGGTATGACTCACGTCCGGGGTGTGACCAGCACGGTGACCGTCGTCTGCCCGTCGTCGGCCGCGACGACGAGCCGGGGAGCATTCGGCCCGGAGGTGACGTGGCCGCCGGCGACGCTCACCGTGTAGCCGTCCGGGTAGGCGATGGCCGGCACCGAGATCGTGGTCGGTGAGCCGGCGTCGAAGTTACCGGAGCCGTCGACCCTGGCCGTGGAGTAGCTGAACGTGAACGTGCCGTCTTTGTAGGAGAACGCTTTCGGGGTGCCCGAAACGGCTTGCGGGTACGGCGTCGCGAGGGTCTTCAGGTTGGACGTGTTGACGTTGGCACCGGTGGGCGGCAGCGCCGGGTCGAAGACCAGCGCCTCGGCGTTCCCGCTTCCGGTAGTGGTGACGTCACCGACGCCGGTATAGGCCCAGACCGCCCAACTCATCAGTCGCTTGTCGGCCGACTGCGCCTCGGCGGTGAGTTCGGCGACCTTGTCGGTGGCCCCGAACTCGTTCATGTTGGCCGGCATGTCGTGTCCGGTCGCATACGTGTCCGACTCGCCGGCGATGCGCTCGGAGATGACCGTGCACAGCGGGCCGGGCGCTCCGGCGCAGTAATTGTGGAACGCCAGAACGGTGTTCGGGTCGTCGACCGTACCGAGGATGACGGGGACACCGAACATGTTGCCCACCTGCGCAGCGGCCGGAGCCGGCGGCTCGATGTACAGCGGGGTGCTGGGATCGACCGACCGGATGGCGGCGTCCACCTGGTTGTACATCGGCGCCAACTGCTGCCGACCGAAGAACGGGTCACCGACCAGGGTCGCCGGCCAGTTCGAGCCGGGGAAGGGTTCGTTCATCACCTCGTACCCGGCCACCGCCGGGTTGCCGCTGAAGTAGCTCGCGACGTGCTGCCACGCCAGCGCGTAGTGGTCCTGCAGCCCGAGCCCGTCGGGCGCAGAGGCGTTGGCCCAGAACGAATCCCACGCATGCTGCTCGGCCGGGTTCAGCCAGTAGTTGGCGGGGAAGCCGAATTTCGGATTGCGCTTGCCCCCGTCGAAGGTGGCCCAGTCCGGAGCGCCCTCGCCCTGGAACTCGGTGCTCCAGTTGTCCTGGTGCATGTCGATGACGCTGTAGACGCCGTGGTCGGCCAGCGTCTGGACGGTCTGCTTGATCGAGTCGAGATAGTCGGTGTCGATGACGCCGGGTTCGGGTTCCACGGCCGCCCAGATCACGCCGACGCGGACCGTCGTGAAGCCGTTGTCGGCCAGGAAGGCCGCGTCCTGGGCGTCGAACCCGCTCGCCGACGGTTCGTAGGGCGGGAGCTTGTAGACCTCGTTGGCGCCGTGCAGGATCGCCACCTGTCCGTCGCTGTTGGTCAACCACGTTCCGGTGGTGGTGATGGCGAGCAGCGGCGCCGAGGCGATCGCCGTGGCGCTGACGGCGATGCCGTTGTTGCCGGAGAGGCCGACAGCGCCGTGGGTGCCCAGTTTTCCGGCGGTGCCGCCGGCCCCGCCCAGGGCGGGCAGGCCGGCGGGTGCGCCGCCGACTCCGCTCTTGCCCCCGGGTCCCCCGTCGCCGCCGCTGCCCAGGGGGCCCCCGGCATTTCCGCCAGTGCCCCCGCGGCCTCCGTCAGGGCCGTCGCCGCCGGGGCCTCCTGTGCCGCCGATACCCATCAGCTTCCCGCCGGTTCCGCCCGCGCCGCCTGCGGCGCCCGGGCCGCCGGCGCCGCCGACGCCGCCGTTGCCGAGCAGCCCGGCCGAACCGCCGTTGCCGCCGGCGGCACCTGCTGTGGTGCTGTTCCAACCGGGACCGCCGTCGCCGAACCATCTGCCGCCAGCGCCGCCGTCGGGGTGGGCTTCGGTGCCCGGGGCGCCGTCGCCGATCGCGTATGAGCGGGTGATCGTGTTGATGACGCCATTGACCCGCTGTCCGACATCGCTGTGAATCCAGGCCTCGGCAGCGGTGTGCAGCGGCCTGTAGGCGACCTTGTCGACGACGGCGACCGGGGTGATCGGTGCCGCCGTGGCCCGCGACGTCGTGGCCGCCGCCAGGGCCGATCGCACCCCGCCTCGGGTTGCGGCATGGGAGTTCGGCGCACCGGCGTGAGAGAGGTTCGCCGTGTGGCCCGCGCCCGCGTCAGTCGCGCCGCCCCGGTCCGCCCACGCCGCACCCGCGCCGGATGCGATGGCCACGCCGATTCCCAGGCCAACCGCCAAACCACCGACCCGGCCGACGCATGTCGATGCCTCCATGCCTTCTGTCAATACAGGACGGCCCTTGCCCGCAGGACCGTTTCAGCACCACCCGGTGCCGGCATGACAAAATTGGGGCCGTGACTCGTCCCCGTCCGCGAACCGCCCCGGTGATGACCGGCGCGGTGGATCTCTCCAGCCTCAAACAACGTGCCCAGCAGGGCTCAGGCGGCGGGGGCGGCGCACCCGGCGTGGAGATCACCGAGTCGAACCTCGAAGCCGAGGTGCTGGTCCGCTCCAGTGAGGTTCCGGTGGTGGTGCTGCTGTGGTCGCCGCGCAGCGAGATCTGTCTCGCCCTGGCCGACGCACTCGGCGCGCTGGCGGCCGCGGACAAGGGCACCTGGTCGCTGGCCACCATCAACGTCGACGCGGTGCCGCGGCTGGCCGCGATGTTCGGCGTCGAGGCGGTGCCCACCGTCGTCGCCCTGGCCGGCGGGCAGCCGATCGCGAGTTTCGAAGGGCCGCAACCACCGTCGCAACTGCGACGCTGGATCGACTCGCTGCTGGCGGCGACCGCCGGGAAACTGTCGGGGGCCGCCGGGGAGCCCGAACAGAGCGTCGATCCCGTGCTCGCCGACGCCCGCGACAAGCTGGACTCCGGTGACTTCGTCGGCGCCGCCGCGGCGTATCAGGCGCTGCTGGACGCCGATCCCAAGCACGAGGAGGCCAAGGGTGCGCTGCGCCAGATCACCTTCCTGCAGCGTGCTTCGGCCCAGCCGGCCGGTGCGGTGTCCACCGCCGACGCCGCGCCCGATGACATCGACGCGGCGTTCGCCGCGGCCGACGTGCAGGTGCTCAACCACGACGTGGCCGGAGCGTTCGCCCGGCTGACCGGCCTGGTGAAGCGGACCTCCGGGGACGACCGCACCCGGGTGCGGACCCGGCTGATCGAGCTGTTCGAGTTGTTCGACCCCGCCGACCCGGACGTCATCGCCGGGCGGCGCGACCTCGCCAACGCGCTGTACTAGGGCCTCGCGAGCAGACGCAAACGACCCACGACACGCCGGATTCGGGGGTCTTTTGTGTCTGCTCGCCGAGAGAGTTGACGTCAGTCGGCGGGTTCGAGCCAGAGCGCCGAACTCGGCGGCAGCACCAGCTGTGCTGACGCGGGCCGGCCGTGCCAGGGCTCGTCGGATGCCTGCACCGCTCCGAGGTTGCCGATGCCCGAACCGTTGTAGGCGGTCGCGTCACTGTTGAGCACCTCGCGCCAGGTGCCGGCCCGCGGCAGTCCCAGCCGGTAGCTGCTGTGCTCGTTGCCGGCGAAGTTGAACACGCAGGCCATTACCGATCCGTCGGAGCCGTAGCGCAGGAAGCTCAGCACGTTGCTTGCAGAGTCGTTCGCGTCGATCCAGGAGTAGCCCTCTGGCCGGGTGTCCTGGCTCCAGAGCGCGGGGCGGCTGCGGTAGAGGGTGTTGACGTCGGCCATGAAGCGCTGGATGCCCGAGGAGAAGCTGTGCTCGTCGAGCTGCCACCAGTCCAGGCCACGCTCCTCCGACCATTCGGCGCGCTGCCCGAAGTCCTGGCCCATGAACAGCAGCTTCTTGCCGGGGTGGGCCCACTGGTAGGCCAGCAGGGCGCGTAGCCCGGCGGCCTTGACGTGGTCGTTGCCGGGGATACGGCTCCACAGCGTGCCCTTGCCGTGCACCACCTCGTCGTGGCTGATCGGCAGGACGTAGTTCTCGCTGTATGCGTACAGCATGGAAAACGTCATCTCGTGGTGGTGGTAGCTGCGGTAGATCGGGTCGCGGCTTACGTAGTCCAGGGTGTCGTGCATCCACCCCATGTTCCACTTCATCGAAAAGCCAAGGCCGCCAAGGTTCGTCGCCCGGGTGACGCCCGGCCAGGACGTCGACTCCTCGGCGATGGTGACGATGCCGGGCGCGATCTTGTGGACGGTGGCGTTCATCTCCTGCAGGAACTGGACGGCCTCCAGGTTCTCCCGGCCGCCGTAGGCGTTCGGTGTCCAGCCGCCGGCCGGCCGCGAGTAGTCCAGGTACAGCATGGAGGCGACGGCGTCCACCCGCAGGCCGTCGATGTGGAAGTCCTGCAGCCAGTACAGCGCGTTGGCCACCAGGAAGTTGCGCACCTCGGGCCGGCCGAAGTCGAAAACGTAGGTGCCCCAGTCCAACTGCTCGCCGCGGCGGGGATCGGAGTGCTCGTAGAGCGGAGTGCCGTCGAACCGGCCCAACGCCCAGCTGTCCTTGGGGAAGTGCGCCGGAACCCAGTCCATGATCACGCCGATGCCGGCCTGATGCAGCCGGTCCACCAGGTACCGGAACTCATCCGGTGTGCCGAAGCGGGAGGTGGGCGCATAGTAGGAGGTGACCTGGTAGCCCCAGGATCCGCCGAACGGATGCTCGGCAACCGGCAGTAACTCGACGTGGGTGAAGCCCTGTGCCAGAACGTAATCGGTGAGCTGGTCGGCGAGTTCGACATAGCTCAACCCGGGCCGCCACGACCCGAGGTGGACTTCGTAGGTGCTCATCGGGCCGAACACCGGATTGGCGGCCGCGCGCTGGGTCATCCAGTCCCCGTCGTTCCACGAGTAGTGCGAGGTGAACACCCGGGAGCCGGTGCGCGGGGGGACTTCGGTGGCGAAGGCCATCGGGTCGGCCCGGTCGGTGACCGCGCCGTCGACGCCGTGCACCCGGAACTTGTACAGGCCGGCGGGGGAGAAGCCGGGCCAGAACAACTCCCAGACGCCGGAGGAACCGAGCACCCGCATCGGGGCGTCGTTGCCGTCCCAGCCGTTGAACTCACCGATCAGGCTGACGCCCTTGGCATTCGGCGCCCACACCGCGAACGACACACCGTCGACCTGACCGTCGGCGGTGGTGAACGAGCGGGGGTGCGCCCCGAGGATCTCCCACAGCCGCTCGTGGCGGCCCTCGGCGAACAGATGAAGGTCCACCTCGCCGAGGGTGGGCAGGAACCGGTAGCCGTCGGCGACGGTGTGGGTGTAGGTGCCGTCGGTGGTCGGGTAGGTGATCTGCAGCCGGTAGTCGACGAGGTCGGTGAACGGCAGTGCCACCGCCCACAGCCCGGCGTCGACATGCGCCATGGGATGGCTGACCCCGCCGACCAATGCCGCTACCTCCAGGGCGTGCGGGCGCAACGTTCGGATGACGGTGTGGTCGGTGTACTCGTGGGCGCCGAGGATGCTGTGCGGGTTGTGGTGCATCCCGGCCACCAGCCGGGAAAGCTCACCGGGGTCGGGGACGAGGTTGAGGGTGCTGACCTTGCGGCTCATCGAGGGCTCACTTCCCGTGTCACTCCCGGCGCAGCAGGGCGGCCCGCTGCTCGGACGGGATGGGCGGCATGTTCAGGATGTGCGCGACGGCCCGCGCCGGCTCCAGGCGAACGTAGTTGGAGTGTCCCCATTGGTATTCCTCCCCGGTGACCTCGTCGCGGACCCAGAACCTGTCGTACTCGTGCATGCCGAGGGACCCCATGTCCAGCCACACGGTGCCCTCCTCGGCGGAGAACGGATTGAGGGTGACCACCGTCAGCACGGTGTCGCCGGTGACCGGGTCGAACTTGCTGTAGGCCATGATGGCGTCGTTGTCGACGTGGTGGAACCGGATCGTGCGCATCTGGCACAGCGCGGGGTGCACCCGGCGAATCTCGTTGAGCCGGGCCAGGAAAGGTTCCAGCGAGCGGCCCTGCCGCAGCGCGGCGGCGAAGTCACGCGGGCGCAGTTCGTATTTCTCGGAGTGCAGGTACTCCTCGCTGCCGGGACGCACCGGGGTTCCCTCGAACAACTCGTAGCCGGAGTACACCCCCCATGAGGTACCCATCGTGGCGGCCAGCACCGCACGGATGGCGAACATTCCCGGGCCGCCGTGTTGCAGGCTCTCGTGCAGGATGTCGGGGGTGTTGACGAAGAGGTTGGGCCGCGCGTAGTCGGCGTGCTCGGCGATCTGCCGGCCGAACTCCTCCAGCTCCCACTTGGCGGTACGCCAGGTGAAGTACGAATACGACTGGGTGAAGCCCAGTTTCGCCAGCCCGTACAGCCGGGCCGGGCGGGTGAACGCCTCGGACAGGAACAGCACGTCGGGATTCGCCGCCTTGACCGCACCGATCAGCCGCGCCCAGAAGTCCGGCGGCTTGGTGTGCGGATTGTCCACCCGGAAGATGTTGACGCCGTGGGCGATCCAGTGCCGCACCACCCGCAGCACCTCCTCGTAGAGGCCCTGCGGATCGTTGTCGAAGTTCAGCGGATAGATGTCCTGGTACTTCTTCGGCGGATTCTCGGCGTAGGCGATGGTGCCGTCGGGCAGTTCGGTGAACCACCGCCGGTGCTCGCGCGCCCACGGGTGATCCGGCGCGCACTGCAGCGCCAGGTCCAGGGCCACCTCCAGGCCGTTGTCGCGCGCCGCTGCGACGAAGGCGTCGAAATCCTCGAGGGTGCCCAGATCCGGGTGCACCGCGTCGTGCCCCCCGTCCGCGCTGCCGATCGCCCACGGCGAGCCGACGTCACCGGGTTCGGCGGTGACGGAGTTGTTGCGGCCCTTGCGGTGCACGGTCCCGATCGGGTGGATCGGCGGCAGGTAGACGACATTGAAACCCATCGCCGCCACCCGGGGTAGCGCGGCCGTCGCCGTGACGAAGGTGCCGTGCACGGGGTCACCGCCGGCGTCCACACCGCCGGTGGAGCGGGGAAAGAACTCGTACCAGGCGCTGCAGCGGGCCAGCGGCCGGTCCACCCAGATGCCGTACTGCTGGCCGCGGGTGACCAGATCGCGCAGCGGGTAGCGGTCGAGGACTTCGGTGAGGTGATGGGAGAGAGCGAGCGCGGCGCGGTCGACGGGGTCGCCGTGCTGGCGCAGCGCCTCGGCGGCGGCCAGCAGTGGGCCGCGATCGGCGCGCGGCACCCCGGTGGCGGCCCGCTCCAGCAGCGCGGCACCCACCACGAGGTCGTTGTCGAGATCCTGTTCGCCCTGACCGGCGTCGAGCTTGGCGGTGACCGCGTGGCGCCAGGTGGTGATCGGATCACCCCAGCCGTCGACCCGGTAGGTCCACAGCCCGACCCGGTCGGGCGTGAACTGGCCGTGGAAGACGTCCGGGGTGCGGCCCAGGGTCATCGGGTAGGAGGCCGGCTTGATTTTCGGCACCTCGTCGGATCCGGTGTCGGTCTTCGCCCGGGGGACCGACGAGTGGCCGATTTGCGGGTACACCTGGCCGAGATAGCGCACGACCAACGTGGCCGCCACCGCCTCGTGGCCCTCGCGCCAGACCGTCGCCCGGACCGGTATGACTTCCCCGACAACGGCTTTCGCCGGGTAGATGCCGCCGGACACCACGGGCGCGACGTCGTCGATCTCGATCCGACCGGGCACCCGTTACCCCATTTCCGTTCCGGCCCCGTGCGCTCACCCGGGGTCAGGCACTGAAGTGCCCAACCCGCGGGTAACCGCGTCACCGTCGGTTCACACCGTAGTGGCCAACGGCACACCGTGAGGCCAGATGACCGACCACGGGGAACCCGAAACCTCAGTAATGTCATCACGCGTGAAAGCTCTTCGCAGATTCACCGTTCGCGCGCACCTTCCGGACCGAATCGCCGCCCTCGGCCAGTTGTCGACGAATCTGCGGTGGTCGTGGGACCGCTACACCCAGGAGCTGTTCGCCAGCATCGACCCCGAGTTGTGGCACCGCATCGGCCGTGACCCGGTGGCCCTGCTCGGAGAGGTCAACCCGGGGCGCCTGGACGAACTCGCCGCCGACAACGGGTTCCTGGAACGCCTCGACCGGTTGTCGGCCGATCTGAACGAGTACCTCACCAGACCGCTGTGGTACCAGGACCTGCAGGCGCACTCCAACCTGGTGCTGCCGACCGGAATCGGGTACTTCTCGATGGAGTTCGGCGTGGCCGAGGTGCTGCCGATCTACTCCGGCGGCCTGGGCATCCTGGCCGGTGACCATCTCAAGGCCGCGTCGGACCTGGGCCTGCCGCTGATCGGCGTCGGCCTCAATTACCGCTCCGGCTATTTCCGGCAGTCCCTGAGCGCCGACGGGTGGCAGCACGAGAACTATCCGGCACTGGACCCGCAGGGCCAGCCGCTACGCCTGCTGACCCGGCCCGAGGACAGCTCGCCGGTTCTGGTGGAGCTGCCCATGCCGGAGTCGCGGGTGCTGCGGGCGCGGATCTGGGTCGCCCAGGTCGGGCGAGTCCCGTTGCTGCTCTTGGACTCCGACATTCCGGAGAACGACCACGACATGCGCAACGTCACCGACCGGCTCTACGGCGGGGACCAGGAACACCGGATCAAGCAGGAGCTGCTGGCCGGCATCGGCGGGGTGCGGGCGATCCGCGCGTACACCGCGATCGAGGGCCGGCCGAACCCGGACGTGTTCCACATGAACGAGGGGCACGCCGGGTTCCTGGGCCTGGAACGCGTCCGGGAGTACATGCAGACCGACCACCTGGACTTCGACACCGCGCTGGCGATCGTCCGCGCCAGCACGCTGTTCACCACCCACACCCCGGTGCCCGCCGGGATCGACCGGTTCCCGCTGGACATGGTGGAGCGCTACTTCGGCGGGGATGCCGACGACGGTCTGTTGCCCGGGGTCGGGGTGGAGCGGGTGCTGGGCTTCGGGGCCGAGCCCGACCCGTCGAAGTTCAACATGGCCCACATGGGGCTGCGTCTGGCGCAGCGGTCCAACGGGGTCTCGCAGTTGCACGGCCGGGTCAGCCGGGAGATGTTCAACGACCTGTGGCCCGGCTTCGACCCCGCCGAGGTGCCGATCGGGTCCATCACCAACGGCGTGCACGGGCCTACCTGGGCGGCCCCGGAATGGATGGATCTGGGACTGGACCGCCGGCTCTCGGAGCGCCGTGTCGACGACCAGACGATGTGGGACGGAATCCAGGGCGTCGACAGCGGCCATCTGTGGTGGATCCGCAGCCAGCTGCGCGCGAAGCTGGTGGAGGATGTGCGGCGCCGGCTGCGTAGGTCGTGGCTGGAGCGCGGGGCGATCCCGGCCGAACTTGGCTGGATTGCAACGGCTTTCGACCCGGATGTGCTGACCGTCGGCTTCGCCCGCCGGGTCCCCACCTACAAGCGGCTGACGCTGATGCTGCGCGACCCGCAGCGGCTGGAGGCCCTGCTGCTCGACGAGGAACGGCCCGTCCAGCTGATCGTTGCCGGCAAGTCGCACCCCGCCGACGACGCCGGAAAGGCGCTGATCCAGCAGATCGTCCGATTCGCCGACCGGCGCAAGGTGCGCCACCGCATCGCCTTCCTGCCGGACTACGACATCTCGATGGCGCGGCTCTTGTACTGGGGCTGCGACGTGTGGCTGAACAACCCGCTGCGGCCACTGGAGGCCTGCGGCACCTCAGGGATGAAGAGCGCACTCAACGGCGGGCTCAACCTGTCCATCCGGGACGGCTGGTGGGACGAGTGGTACGACGGCGAGAACGGCTGGGAGATCCCCAGTGCGGAGGTGGTCAGCGAGGAGCGCCGCGACGACCTGGAATCGGCTGCGCTGTATGACCTGCTGCAGAACTCGGTGGCGCCGAAGTTCTACGACCGCGACGACAACGGCGTTCCGGGCCGCTGGGTGGAGATGGTGCGCCACACCCTGCAGTCGCTGGGACCCAAGGTGCTGGCCTCCCGGATGGTGCGTGACTACACCGAGCAGTACTACGCGCCCGCTGCGGCGTCGCTGCGGCGGACGATCGAGTCCATCGACGGGCTGCCGTTCGGACAGGCCCGGGAACTGGCGGCCTACCGGCAGCGGGTGGTCGAGGCCTGGCCGCATGTGACCATCACCGACGTCGACAGCACCGGACTGCCGGATACCCCGCTGCTCGGGTCGGAGCTGACCCTCACGGCGAGTGTCGCGCTGGCCGGACTCCGGCCCGACGAGGTGGTGGTTCAGGGCGTGCTGGGCCGGGTGGACTCCGGCGATGACACCCTGAGCGACCCGGGCTATACCGATATGGTGCACACCGGCTCGGGGGACGGCGGCACGGGGATCTACTCGGCCACGATCCCGCTGCCGCAGGCCGGGTCGATGGGCTACACCGTGCGGGTGCTGCCGCACCACCCGCTACTGGCCGGACCGGCCGAATTGGGTCTGGTGAAGCTGGCCGGTCCGGTCGAGCCGGGGGAGGCCTTCGCGCCCTCCGACACACACCTGTAGGTTCCCGGGGCATGACAGTGCGCAGGGTGGCGCTGGCCGCAGCGCTCGCCACGGTGGTGGCGGCGTCGGCGCTCGCGGCGGCCGATCCCGCCCCGCCCGCGCCCGGACCGGTGGCGCCGGCCCCCGGCTCGGCCGAAGCCCCGGCGGCCCCCGTCGTCCCGGCTGATTCCGCTGCGCCGGGTGACCCCACCGTCGTCCCGGCGGCGGCCACCGATCCCGGTGCGCCACCCCCGCCGGTCGACGACGGGAAGGTGGTCTCCAGTCCGCCGGCCACCACGGTCGCACCCGACGGCTGGACCCTGAAACTATCGGCCAAGGACGAGAAGCAGTCGCCGATCGCGCCGCTGACCACGGCGATCTCCACCCGCGAGTACGAGGTCGGCGGGGTCTTCAACGGGGAGCTCACCGGCGGCGAGACCACCCCGGCCGGGGTGTTCGAAGTCGGTTACCAGATCGGCTGCGGCATCGACATGAGCACCTCCAACGGCGTCTCGCTGACCGGTACGGCCGGCATCAACCCCTCGATCGGGTATTTCGGCTTCGACTTCCCCGGAGTGCTGCCGGACGGACTGGCGCCGGGGATCGGCGCGAACGTCAGCGGCGCGGTCACCGTCGGCCTCAAGCCGGGCATCATCAACACCGTCCCGGTCACCAAGAAGAAGTTCGAGTCGGCCACGCCGTGGGTGTCCATCACCGGGTTCCGGATCAAGATCGACGGCTGCGTGGGGGAGTCGTTCATCCGCTCGTACGCGATTCTGACCAAGTCCGACAAGTCCGGCGACGCGATCCTGTCCTGGTACGGCGCGACGAAGAAGGTCTAGGTCGCCCCGGGCCGCGGGTTGTTCAGCGGAAGCGCTTGTAGCAGCGCTCCTCGTCGCCCAGCACCCCGACGCGGAAGGCGTCGATGCGGGAGAACCCGGCCGGCACCGTCTCTCCGTTGACGTCACCGGCGACCAGTCCGTTGGTCAGTAGGCCCGAGACCGCCTCGTCGATGTCGCCGGCGGTGAGCGCCACCGTGTTGCCGTCGGGCGTGGTGATCTGCTTGGACAGCCGGGTGGTCGCGACCCCGGTCAGGCATGCGGTGCGCAGACCCGCCTCGGCGGTGTCCATCGACAAGCCGCCGTGCTGGTGCTCGACGGCCATCATGTAGCGCGACACCAGCGCCGAGTAGGCGGTGTTGTCGCCCTGCAGGGGCGGGCCGTTGAAGCCCTCGTCGGGCGTTCCGATGGCCTTCAGGCCGGACAGGTCCACGGTGATGGTGTTGCTGGCCGGGCAGTAGGAGGCCGGCGGGCTGGGCCTGGCGTCCGGGCAGGTGGACGCCGACGCCGCGTCGAAGCTGAGCTTCGGCGGCTCTTTGGGGGCGAAGATCATGTTGAGCGCGTCGACGAGGGACTTGACCGACTTCTCGTCGATCGGCAGTTCCCCGGTCTGGTCGCTGGGTAACTCGACCGGGAGGTCGCCGCGGCGTTCCTTGATCTCCTTGAGCGTGATCCCGGCGCAGGCCGCGGTGCCGTCGGTGAAGCCGAACTGGAAGGCCGAGATCCGTTCGAACGCCGACCCGTGCTCGTCGTCGCCGTCGTAGTAGTCGTTCTCGCTCAGCAGCGGGTCGCGGAACGAAATCATCGCTGCCAGAAGGTTGTTCAGCCCCTCGCCGGTGCTGAGGGTGAAGCGCGGCGACTTGCCCTCGGCGACCCAGCGCATATAGACCCCGGCGAAGCAGTCGGCCTGCTGCTCGGCGACCAGCGTGGCGACCCCCTTGGGGTTCAGGCCCGCTTGCTTCTGCAGATGGTGCCCGTATTCGTGGGCCAGGACCATGGTGATGGCCATGTCGCCGTAGGACTTTCGCAACGACGGCATCAGGACCGTGCGGTCCCATCCGATGGTGTTGTCCTTTTCACAGAACCCGGCGTTGACCAGTCCCTCGGTGGTGTCGCCGCAGAACTCACCGTCGTAGTCGTCGGAGTCCCAGGAGTACAGCGCTTTGACGGGTTCGAGTTCACCGTCGAAGGTGTCCGGATAGGCGAACTTCCAGAACTCCTCGAGATCGCTGACCGACTGTCCGGCGAGCTTGTCGACCTCGCCGCCGTCGGTGCCGTTCACCTCGCGGGACTCGGCCTTGGCGTCCGGCCGCAGTCCGGTGGGCCCGTCGGTGGCCTCCAGTCCGCCGACCTTGAACGGGTCTTCGAACACCGAGACCGCCCGGCCGGAGACCGCTGTACCGCAGCCGGCCAGCAAGGTCGCAGCGCTGACCGTGACGAGCAGTCGGGACAGCGTTCGGGGCCGGCGCATGCAACCACAATAGTTCGCCGGGGGGCTCTACGGCTCAGCCTGCCGCGGGTGGGCAGAGCCGCCGCAGGGCCGCCCTGACCTGCTCGGGGTCGGTGGTGGTCCAGAAGGGCGGCAGCGAGGCGCGCAGATAGGCGCCGTAGCGGGCGGTGGCCATCCGGGAGTCGAGCACCGCCACCACGCCGCGGTCGTCGGCGCGGCGCAGCAGCCGTCCGGCGCCCTGGGCCAGCAGCAGCGCGGCATGGCTGGCCGCCACCGCCATGAAGCCGTTGCCGCCGCGGGCGGCGACGGCGCGCTGGCGGGCGGTGAGCAGCGGGTCGTCTGGACGCGGAAACGGGATGCGGTCGATGATCACCAGCGAGCACGACGCACCGGGGACGTCGACGCCCTGCCACAGCGACAGCGTGCCGAACAGCGACGTCGTCGGGTTGGCGGCGAACTGCTCGATGAGGGCGGCGGTGGCGTCGTCGCCCTGGCAGAGCACCGGGGTGTCGAGGCGCTCGCGCATGGCGTCGGCCGCGGCGCGGGCCGCGCGCATCGAGGAGAACAGGCCGAGTGTGCGCCCGCCGCCTGCCTCGATGAGGCCGGCGATCTCGTCCAGCTGGGCCGGCGAGGCGGCGTCGCGGCCGGGTGCGGGCAGATGCCGTGCAAGATAAAGGATTCCAGCCTTGGCATGGTCGAAGGGCGACCCGACGTCGAGGCCGCGCCAGGGCGTCGATTCGGTCAGTCCCCAGGCCGCGGCCATCGCGTCGAAGGATCCGCCGATCGTCAGCGTCGCCGACGTGAGCACCGCCGTCGCTCTGCCGAACACCCGCTCGGCGAGCAGGCCGCCCACCGCCAGCGGCGCCACCCGAACGACCGGAATGGTTGTGCCCGAGACCGACCTTCCGAGAGGCTCATCGTGATCCAGCCACACCACGTCGGTGCGGTCCGGGATGGCCGGGACGAACGAGTCCAGCACCCGTGCGGCGGTGGCGGAGATCTCGGTGAGCGCGGCGATGGTCTCGGCGCGGGCGGCGGCGGCCTTCGGGTCGGCGGGCTTGGGGTCGATGGACGACAGCGCGGCGGAGGCCGAATCCCGCAGTGCCCTCAGGTAGGTGGCGAGCTCGTCGTCGAGGTAGTCGATCCGGCCCGGCTCGGTGTCGTGGATCGCCGAGGCGAAGATGGCGACGGAGGCGTCGAGCCGTTCGGCGAGTTCCGGGGAGATCAGCCGCCCCGCCCGGCGCACGGCGACACCGAGGGGGCCGGGGGTGAGTTCCCCGGTCGCCACCGAGGTGACCCGGTCGACCAGTTCGTGGGCTTCGTCGACGACGAGAAATTCGTGCTCGGGCAGCACCGTGGCTTCCGCGATGGCGTCGATGGCGAGCAGCGCGTGGTTGGTCACGACAATGTCGGCCTCGGCCGCTGTCGCCCGGGCCTTCTCGGCGAAGCAGTCGACGGCATACGGGCAGCGAGCGGCACCCAGGCACTCCCGGGCCGAGACGCTGACCTGCGACCAGGCGCGTTCGGTGACGCCGGGGCGCACGTCGTCGCGGTCGCCGGTCTCGGTGTCCGAGGCCCACTTCGTCAGGCGGGCGACGTCGCGACCTAGTGCGCTGACTGTTGCCGGATTGAACAGTCCGTCCTGTGCGGGTTCGTCCTCGCCGGGACCGCTGTGGATCTTGTTGAGGCACAGGTAGTTTCGCCGACCCTTGAGCAGGGCGAAGGTGGGCGTGCGGGGCAGCGCGCCGGCCAGCGCCTCGGCCAGCCGGGGCAGGTCGCGGTCGACGAGCTGTCGCTGCAGGGCGATGGTGGCGGTGGAGACCACCACCGGGGAGTCGTCGGCGACGGCCCGGGCGATCGCCGGCACCAGGTAGGCCAGCGACTTGCCGGTGCCGGTGCCGGCCTGGACCGCGAGGTGCTCACCGGTGGCGAAGGCGTGGGCCACCGCCTCGGCCATCTGGACCTGGCCGGGCCGTTCGGCGCCGCCCAGCGCCTCGACCGCACGCGCCAGCAGTTCGGTGACCGGTGGGACTTCGCTCACCGCGGCGGCAGCACGCGGGTCGGTATCGCCGGCTCGTCGCTGGACAGGGCCAGGCCCTCCCAGGGCAGGCTGTGCAGGCCGCCGGTGACCAGGGCGCGCGCGGCCTCCAGGTCCTGCGGCGCCAGCACCTGACCGTCGCGCACCAGCGGAACGGTCAGCGCCCGGGTGGGCTCGGTGACGTCGGGGCGCTGCGCGACCGGATAAACAAGTTCCTCGACGACGGTCCCGGATGGCTTGGTCAGCCGCATCGCGGCCTTGCGCCCGCCGTGGGACTCCTTGCGCAGGCTGCGTTTCTGCACCGGCGTGCCGTCGACCTCGACCAGCTTGTAGACCATGCTGGCGGTCGGGGCGCCGGACCCGGTGACCACCGAGGTGCCCACCCCATAGGTGTCGACCGGCTCGGCGCGCAGCGCGGCGATCGAGTACTCGTCGAGATCCCCGGACACCACGACCCTGGTGTCGGTGGCGCCCAGCGCGTCGAGTTGGTCGCGGGCCTGGCGGGCCAGCACGCCGAGGTCCCCGGAGTCGATGCGCACCGCACCCAGGCCGGTGCCGGCCGCGGCGATCGCGTTGGCCACCCCGCGGCGCACGTCGTAGGTGTCGACCAGCAGTGTCGTCGACACCCCCAACGCCGCCACCTGAGCCCGGAACGCCGCCTGCTCCCACTCGTCGGTGGTTTTCCCGGGACGGGTGTGCAGCATGGTGAAGGCGTGGGCGGAGGTGCCCAGTGCGGGGATGCCATAGCGGTGGTGCGCCTGCAGGTTCGAGGTTCCGGTGAAGCCGGCGATGTAGGCGGCCCGCGCGGCGGCGACGGCGGCGTGTTCGTGGGTGCGCCGGGATCCCATCTCGATCAGCGGGCGGCCCCCGGCGGCGGTGACCATCCGGGCGGCGGCGGAGGCGATCGCGGTGTCGTGGTTGAAGATCGACAGCGCCAGGGTCTCCAGCAGCACGCACTCGGCAAAGCTGCCGGTGACGCTGAGCACCGGGGAGCCGGGGAAGTACAGTTCGCCCTCGGCGTAGCCGTCGATGTCGCCGCTGAACCGGAAGCCGCGCAGGAAGTCGCACGTCGCCTCGTCGGCGAAGCCGGCCACCGTCTCGAGCGCGTCGTCGTCGAAGGTGAACTGGCCCAAGGCTTCCAGGAACCGGCCGGTACCGGCGACCACCCCGTAGCGCCGGCCGTTGGGCAGCCGCCGGGCGAACATTTCGAAGGTGGTCCGCCGTGCCGCGGTACCGTCGAGCAATGCGGCCGACAGCATCGTCAGCTCGTACTTGTCGGTCAGCAGCGCCGGCGACCCCTGTGTCACACGCTCAACTTAACGGGTGAAAAGAGCAGGGGTGGGATTTGCCAGCGCTCGCTATCCTTGTCCCATGGCCGCCTCCGCTGCACCGACCCGGCCGGGTACCCGTGAGGTCCGCGAGACCGACATCCTCGAAGCCATCGACGCGCCATGGGTGACCATCGTCTGGGACGACCCGGTCAACCTGATGAACTACGTGACCTACGTGTTCCAGAAGCTGTTCGGCTACAGCGAACCGCACGCCACGAAACTCATGATGCAGGTGCACAACGAGGGCAAGGCGGTGGTGTCCGCGGGCAGCCGGGAGGCCATGGAGGTTGACGTGACCAAACTGCACGCCGCCGGACTCTGGGCCACCATGCAGCAGGACCGCTGAGCGGGCATCCGGGTGCGCCGTTGGAAGCGGGTCGTCGCCGTCGACGGTCCCCGGTTCGTCTCCACGCTCGAGCCCCACGAGGTGGCGTTGCTGACGAACATGGCCACCTCGGTGCAGGAGATGCTCGATGACCGCCAGTCCGGTGCGCCGTCGGACCCGCTGGAAGCGCTCACCGGGATCCGCACCGGTAACCCGGCCCCGCCGCAGGACGCGACGATGAAGCGGTTGCTGCCCGACTTCGTCTCCGATCGGCGCGGCGACGATGAGGCGGCCGCCAGCGCCGCGCTGCGCAGCCTGCACGAACCACAGATAATCGACGCGAAAATCGCTGCGGCGCAACGACTTCTCGATACCCTGCCCGGCGGCGGTGGCCCGGTCGAGCTGACCGAGGACGACGCCAATGCCTGGATCGCGGCCGTCAACGACATCCGGCTGGCGCTGGGCACCATCCTGGGCATCAGCCCCGAAGGACCCGACCGATTGCCGGCCGGCCACCCGATGGCCGCTCACCTGGAGGTGTACCAATGGCTCACGGTGCTGCAGGAGTATCTGGTGCTGGGGCTGATGGGCAAACCGATCCGATGAACCGGGCCGGGCTGCGCGGCTCGATCACCGACGTCGCGGGAATCCTCGTCGGGCATCACGACCGCTGCGACGACGACGCGACGGTGGGCACCAAGGACGCGCCGGGAACCGGATGGGCTTGCGGCACAACGGTGATCGTCGCCCCTCAGGGCACGGTCGGCGCGGTGGACGTCCGGGGCGGGGCGCCCGGCAGCCGCGAGACCGAACTGCTGCACCCGTCCAACAGCGTGCGGCACGTCGACGCCGTCGTGCTGACCGGCGGCAGTGCGTTCGGGCTGCTGGCCGCCGACGGCGTGATGACCTGGCTCGAGGAACAGGGACGCGGCGTCCAGATGACCGGCGGCACCGTCCCGATCGTGCCGGCCGCGGTGATCTTCGACCTTCCGGTGGGCGCGTGGTCGAGTCGGCCCGATGCCGGGTTCGGGTACGCGGCAGCCGAGGCCGCGGGACGAGACGTTGCTGTGGGCAGCGTCGGTGCCGGCGTCGGCGCGCGGGCCGGGGTGCTCAAAGGAGGGGTCGGCACCGCCTCGACGGTCCTGGAGTCCGGGGTGACGGTCGGGGCGATCGTGGTGGTCAATTCCGCCGGTGAGGTGCTCGACCCGGCGACCGGGCTGCCGTGGATGGCCGAACTGACCGTCGAGTTCGGGCTCACCGCGCCGCCGGCCGATCAGGTCGCGGGCTTTGCCGCTCGCCACCGTGACACCAGCCCGCTCAACACCACCATCGCGGTGGTGGCGACCGACGCGGCGCTGAGCCCGGCGGGCTGCCACCGCGTCGCCGTCGCCGCCCAGGACGGCCTGGCCCGTGCGATCCGCCCCGCACACACCCCGCTGGACGGGGACACCGTTTTTGCGCTGGCCACCGGCGCGGTGGCCGTGGAACCCAACCCGGACACTCCGTCGGCGTTGTCTCCGGAGACGGCCCTGGTGACCGCGATCGGCACCGCGGCGGCCGACGTGCTGGCGCGCGCGGTGCTGGCCGGGGTGCTGGCCGCCGAGTCGGTGGCCGGGGTTCCCACGGTCCGCGAGATGCTGCCCGGCGTTTTCGGCGCCAGCGGTTAACCTGTTGCCATGACTGGGACCCCGTCGTCCGCCCCGCCTGCCAAGTGGCCGGTGTGGAAGACCGGCGGCGTCATCATCCTGTCGTTCGTCGCCCTGCTCTACGTCATCGAGATCGTCGACCAGCTGACCCGAGGGTCGTTGGAGCGCAATGGAATCAAGCCGTGGAAACTCGACGGACTCGAAGGCATCGCGTTCGCCCCGCTGCTGCACGCCGACTGGGGTCACCTCATCTCCAACACGCTGCCGGCCCTGGTGCTCGGCTTCCTGGTGACGCTCACCGGCATCGGCCGGTTCTTCAAAGCCACCGCGATCATCTGGATCCTCGGCGGGCTGGGCACCTGGATGCTCGGGGACATCGACCGCTGCCCGTTGGGCACCAACCACATCGGCGCCTCCGGACTGATCTTCGGCTGGCTGGGCTTTCTTCTGGTGTACGGATGGCTGACCCGTCATCTCTGGCAGATCGCGGTCAGCCTGGCGGTGCTCTTCTACTACGGCAGCATCCTGTTCGGCGCCATCCCTGTGCTGAGCGGCTGCGGCGGGGTGTCCTGGCAGGGTCATCTGTCGGGTGCGGTCTCCGGCGTGCTGGCGGCCTACTGGCTGTCCAGCCCGGAGCGGGAGGCCCGCGCCCGCAGGAAGACCGCGCCGCCGCTGCCCGGAACGTTCCCGTGAGCGACCGGTTCGCGCCGATCGGCATCTTCGACTCCGGTGTCGGCGGGCTGACGGTAGCCCGTTCGATCATCGACCAGCTCCCCGACGAGGACGTCATCTACGTCGGCGACACCGCCAACGGTCCGTACGGGCCGTTGAGCATCCCCGAGGTGCGGGCGCATGCCCTGGCGATCGCCGACGACCTGGTGGAGCGCGGGGTGAAGGCGCTGGTGATCGCATGCAACACCGCCTCGGCGGCCTGCCTGCGGGATGCCCGCGAACGCTACGACGTGCCGGTGGTCGAGGTGATCCTGCCCGCGGTCCGGCGTGCGGTGGCTACCACCCGGTCGGGGAGGATCGGTGTGATCGGGACGTCGGCGACCATCGCGTCGGGCGCCTACCAGGACGCGTTCAGCGCGGCGCGCGACGTCGAGGTGGCCGCGGTGGACTGCCCGCGGTTCGTCGACTTCGTCGAACGCGGGGTGACCAGTGGCCGCCAGGTGCTGGGCTTGGCCGAGGGGTATCTCGAGCCGCTGCAGCGTGCCGAGGTCGACACCCTGGTGCTGGGCTGCACGCACTACCCACTGCTGTCCGGGGTGATCCAGTTGGTGATGGGTGACTCGGTGACGCTGGTGTCCAGTGCCGAGGAGACCGCCAAGGACCTGCTGCGGGTGCTCACCGAACAGGATCTGCTGCGGCCGCACCCCGATCGGCCGGGCGCGGTGCGGGTGTTCGAGGCGACCGGCGATCCCGAGGCGTTCACCGCGCTGGCGGCCCGTTTCCTCGGCCCGGTGGTGACCGGCGTGCACACCCCCACCCGAACGTCACACTGACACCGGAAACCACATCCCTCACACTCGGCGCGTGGCAAGCTTGGCGTGTGCGAATCACGGTCCTCGGCTGTTCCGGCAGTGTTGTCGGGCCTGATTCACCGGCGTCCGGTTACCTGCTGACCGCGGCGGACACCCCGCCGTTGGTGCTGGATTTCGGCGGGGGTGTGCTGGGCGCGTTGCAGCGGTACGTCGACCCCAACGATGTGCATGTCCTGCTGTCGCATCTGCATGCCGATCACTGCCTGGACCTGCCGGGGTTGTTCGTGTGGCGGCGCTACCACCCGACGCCGGCCACCGAGCGTGGACTGATGTACGGGCCCAGTGACACCTGGACGCGGCTGGCGGCGGCGTCGTCTCCCCTGGGTGGTGACCTCGACGACTTCGCCGACATCTTCGAGGTGAATCCCTGGGTGGACGGGGAGGCCATCTCAATCGGCGCGCTGAGGATTCTGCCCCGGCTGGTGAGCCACCCCACCGAGTCCTACGGTCTGCGGATCACCGACCCGTCGGGCGCCACGCTGGTCTACAGCGGTGACACCGGAATGTGCGAGTCGGTCGCCGAACTGGCAACCGGGGCAGACGTTTTCCTGTGCGAGGCCTCGTGGACGGATTCTCCGGAGCGGCCCAAGCACCTGCACCTGTCCGGGGCCGAGGCCGGCCAGATCGCCAAGCGGGCCGCGGTGGGGCAGTTGCTGCTGACCCACATCCCGCCATGGACGTCGCGCGAGGACGTGATCGCCGAGGCGAAGGCGGAGTTCGACGGGCCGGTGCATGCCGTGCTGCCCGGCGAGGCGATCGAGGTCCGGAAGGTCTGAGGGCGCGGGTCTGCCGGGCGAGTCACATGCGCCCCAGGGGCCACTGGCTGAGGGCCGACCGACTCCCGTGGGAACACCGTGACCCGTTCGACCGCATGATCATCGCGCAGGCCGCCCGCCGTGGCCTGACCATCGCCACCCGCGACGCGCACATCCTGACCGCCGCACTGACTCCGACGATGAGGGTGTGACGGGCCGGATAGGGTTTCCGGTGTGACTGCACGACAGGACGGCCGACGCGACGACGAACTACGGCCGGTGGTGATCACCCGCGGCTTCACCTCCCACCCAGCCGGGTCGGTGCTCGTCGAGTTCGGCGAGACCCGGGTGATGTGCACGGCCAGCGTCACCGAAGGGGTGCCGCGCTGGCGCAAGGGCTCCGGGCTCGGCTGGCTGACCGCCGAGTACGCGATGCTGCCCTCGGCCACCCATACCCGCTCGGACCGCGAGTCGGTCAAGGGTCGGGTTGGTGGCCGCACTCATGAGATCAGCCGGTTGGTCGGCCGCTCGCTGCGGGCGTGCATCGACCTTGCGGCGTTGGGAGAGAACACGATTGCGATCGACTGCGACGTGCTGCAGGCCGACGGCGGGACCCGCACCGCGGCGATCACCGGCGCCTATGTGGCGCTCTCGGATGCCGTGACGTACCTGGCGGCCGCTGGAAGACTGACCGACCCCAAGCCGCTGTCGTGCGCGATCGCGGCGATCAGCGTCGGGGTGGTCGACGGCCGCGTTCGTGTCGACCTGCCCTACGAGGAGGACTCGCGCGCCGAGGTGGATATGAACGTCGTCGCCACCGACACCGGGACGCTGGTCGAGATTCAGGGCACCGGCGAGGGGGCGACGTTCCCGCGCTCGACGCTGGACAAGATGCTCGATGCCGCACTGGCCGCATGCGAGCAGTTGTTCGCCGCCCAGCGCGAGGCGCTGGAGTTGCCGTATCCGGGTGAGCTGCCGGAGGCGGGGCCGGCCAAGAAGGCCTTCGGGTCGTAAGGCACGCCGCATGACGCAGCTGTTGGTGGCCAGCCGCAATCGCAAGAAGCTGGCCGAACTGCAGCGGGTGCTTGATGGGTCCGGGATCTCGGGGCTGACGTTGCTGACGCTCGACGACGTCCCGCCGTTCGAGGAGGCTCCGGAGACCGGCGCAACGTTCGAGGAGAACGCGATCGCCAAGGCGCGGGATGCGTTCGCGGCGAGTGGCATTCCCTCGCTGGCCGACGACTCGGGGATCTCGGTGGCGGCATTGAACGGCATGCCCGGGGTGCTGTCGGCGCGGTGGGCCGGCGGGCACGGGGATGACGTCGGGAACTACCGGCTGCTGTTGGCCCAGTTGAGCGATGTGCCCGACGAGCGGCGTGGTGCCGCGTTCGTGTCGGTGTGCGCTCTGGTCGACGGTGCCGGCGAGGTGGTGGTGCGTGGCGAATGGGCCGGCGTCATCGCGCGAGAACCGTTGGGGGCCGGCGGTTTCGGATACGACCCGGTGTTCGTGCCGACCCCGGGGGATGGCCGAAGCGCCGCCCAGTTGAGCCCGGCGGAGAAGGACGCGGTCTCCCACCGCGGCCGGGCGTTGCGGTTGTTGGTGCCCGCGTTGCGGGAGCTGGCCGGAGGCTGAGGGCTAGAGGTTGAAGCGCTCTTTGATCTCGCGGGTCTGCACCTGCTCGACGATGATCCCGAGCAGCGGGATGGTTCCGGCCAGCAGCACCCCGATGGTCTTCGCGATCGGCCAGCGCACCTTCACCGCCAGGTTGGCGGTGAACAGGAGGTAGACGAAGTAGACCCAGCCGTGCACGACGCCGATCCAGCTCGGGGGATGGTCGACCTTCACGACGTACTTGAGGATGATCTCGTAGCAGAGCGCGATCAGCCAGATGCCCGTCGTCCAGGCCATCACCCGGTAGCCCGTCAGCGCCGAGCGGATCTTCTCGACCGGGGTGATCGGCTGGGCGTCGGGGTTCATGGGGTTGTCCTGTCCTGGTCGGCGCGGTCTTTGTCGGCCAATTGGGCCAGATAGGCATTGTATTCGCGCATGGTCGCGTCCTGCGCCTCGCGCGGGACCGACGGGCGCTCGGGAAGCAGTCCGGCGGGGATCTCGGTCAGCTCCCCGGAATCGGCGGCCTGCTGCGAGGGAGTCTCCTCCAAATGGATGAACTTGCGATACGCGTAGACGCAGAACGCGGCGAACATCGGCCACTGAACGGCGTAGCCAAGGTTCTGGAAGGTGCCCGAGTTGGACTCGAACCGGGTCCACTGCCACCAGCCCAGAGCGAGGCAGCCAGCGGCGGCGACGATCACGCCGAGGATCAGCCCGAAGCGTCGACGACGGGGAATGGACACCTCACGACGGTACCGTGCGGAGTCTTCCGCCCGGCCCGGCCGCGATAGGATCGGCGGGCTTGCGGGCGTGGTGAAATGGCAGACACGCCGGCTTTAGGTGCCGGTGCTCGAGAGAGCGTGAGGGTTCGAGTCCCTCCGCCCGCACTGAGTGGTATCGGCGTTGGCGCTGGTTAAAGCCCTACCGCGCCTTCCCTTTTCAGGCTCTGGACGCGGTTTGGACGCATTTTTCTTCCACGCCCGGTCCAGCGCAGCCCCCACCTTGTCCAGGTCGGAGTCGAAAAGGTCCGCGTAGATAGTCAGCGTCATCTGCGGATTCTCATGGCCGAGCATCCTGCTGACCGCCAGGACGTTGGCGCCCGTGCTGACCGCCATCGACGCGGCGGTGTGGCGCAAGCTGGGCGGCGTGATCCGCTGAACCTTCGCCCGCTCCACCGCTGCTCGATCGCCCATCACTGCTCGGAAGCTGACCACACGCAAATACCCCCAACTCGCTTGAGTGGGGGCATCAGCGCCTGATTGGATCAGCCGATCTGCGTCAGACTGAACGGGAACGCCATCGGCGTGTTGTCCTTGCAGACTCCCGGATCGGGCACATCCGTCTCGGTGCCGCCTGTGTTGTCGTACGTGAAGGTCCTGGTGCCCGGCTTGAACTTTGCGCTATCGGTGACGCAGATGTAGCCCTCCGACGAGTGAACGGAGAAGGTGTACTTGCCGTTCTCCAGTTGGGCAGTCGTTGCGGGCCCGTATTCGGCTTGGACTTTTACGGTCTGAGTGCAGTGGTTTCCCGAGAGGGAGCATTTTGTCGAGACTTGCCAATCGCTGTGGAGATAGGGAAGAGCGCCTTGCTGTGTCCCTTGTGCCCGATAGGTGCCGTTCATTACCAGTTCGGCGGGGACGCTGGCCGACGCCTCGGGCATTCCGGCTACACCCAGGGTGATGAGAGCGGCGGCGGAGGCTGCGACGGCGGTGAGGTTCTTGATCGCCATGATGGTGTCCCTTCGTGTTCGCGGTTCCCGGTGAACCACTTCGTTGATGAGAAGGACACTAGGAACGCCCGATAGGGCCTGTCGTGCTTGTGCGCACTACCCGCACAGAGGGCATTGAACTTGTTATGCGCATTGTGCTCAGGACGAGGCATCGGGGAGTGTGCGCCCATCGCTTGGACACCGTTTGGACACAAACTTCCCGAATCTGCAGGTAACTGGGGTGAAGTCGCGTGACGTGTTTTTCCAGTTCAGACGGCATGAAAGGCCCCTGGCCTGCATAGCAGATGAGGGTTCGAGTCCCTCCGCCCGCACTCGAATATCGTTATCGGGTATCTGAACAAGCAAAGAAGCGGCCCCGCCGATCGGAGGGGGCCGCTTCTTTGTTGTGACGCTCAGCAGGTCCGGGTAGCTCCTAAAGGATCTGCCCCGGTTGGCCGGGAGTGCCGTTGGCACCCTGCTGACCGGTGGCGCCCGTAGCGCCGGTGGCACCGGTGGCACCCGCCGCGCCTGTTCCGCCGACTCCGGTTCCGCCCACGCCGCCCGCACCGCCCACGCCGCCCGTGCCGCCGATCCCGCCGGTGCCACCGATGCCTCGGGCGCCGCCGGCACCGACGGTGCCGTTGCCCAAGACGTCACCGCCGTTGCCGCCGTTGCCGCCGGATCCGCCGCTGGCACCCGCACCGCCGACACCACCGGCACCGCCCACGCCGCCGGCACCGCCGACCCCCAGCTGAGAGCCTCCCTTGCCGCCGTTGCCGCCCTTGCCGCCGGCGTATCCGCTGCCGCCGCCGGCACCGGTCCCGCCGTTGCCGCCGTTGCCGCCGGCGCCTGCGGTGCCGCCGGTGATGGTGGTCAGGTTGCCGCCGTTGCCGCCGTTGCCGCCGTTGCCGGCCAGGACGGCGTTGCCGCCGTCGCCACCGCGACCGCCCTGATTGGCCCCGGCAAAGTTGCTCTCGGCGTTGCCGCCGGTGCCGCCGTTGCCGCCGTTGCCGCCCGAAGCGCCGCCGTTGCCACCTGTGCCGCCGGCGCCGCCGACTGCGATGCCGTCGGGGTTCGGGTTGGGGTTGTTGGTCACCTTGACGTTGGTGATGCTCAACGACGCCCCCATGAAGGTTCCCCCGCTCGCGTCCCAGGTGCCGGAGACGAACACGAACTTGTAGTCGCCCGGGGTGTTGACGGTCACCGACACCGTTGTGGGTGGCTGGGTGGCCGACGCATTCGCTCCGGTCTGATTCAACAAAGTGATCGTGTTGCATCGCTGACGTTGAGGAGGTAGGCGAACACGTTGTAGGCGTCATCGCCACCGCTTGCCTCCCAGTTGAACGAGACGATGGCGCCGTTTGCGATGGTCACGGCGTTGTCGCTGACGATCGCGGGACCGTTGATGACCGAGTACGCCTGCCCCTTGAGGTTTTGGGAGACCATCTGTGCGCGGTTGTCGCCCAGGTAGGGGATCACCGTGGTGCTGAACACGACTGGGCCCGGGTTGTAGTTCGTCATGGTCGGCGACTCTTGGCCGTTGGGGGTCGGATGGGTCGGATCGGTGGGGGTGGGCCAGCCCGCGATCGAGTTGGTCCACCCGGCGCCGGTCGGCGTGGGTCCCAGGACGACCCGTTGGTCGTAGGTGGTCCAGTCCTGCAGGCCCTGGGTGAAGTTCCCGTTGGGGAACGTGAAGGCATTCTCCGCGTAGCCGCCGTTGCCGCCGTTGCCGCCGTTCTGCAGGCCGGCACCATTGGTGCCCGCGCCGCCGGGAAGGGCGATCTGGTTCCCGGCCCCGACAGCGTCGGCTCCAGTCGCTCCGGACGCGGCGGTGCTGCCGGCGCCGCCGCCGTTGACGCCGGTGGCACCCGTTCCGCCGGTGCCGCCGTTACCGCCCGTGCCGCCGTTGCCGTACAGGCCACCATCGCCGCCGTCGCCGCCGTTGCCGCCGACGCCGCTGGGGTTGGCGTAGCCGTCGCCGCCGGCGCCGCCGTTGCCGGCCGGGCTCGTCAGCCCGGCACCCGTCTTACCGGCAACGCCGCCAGTGCCGGCCGTGCCGCCGCTCCCAGCGGCCCCGGGGTTGCCGCCATTACCGCCCGTGGCGCCGTCCATGAACGCCGCCGAGCCGTTGCCTCCCTTGCCGCCGTCGCCGGGTTTGCCGGCATCGCCGCCGTTGCCGCCGTTGCCGTTGGTGCCGGCGGGGTCGCTGGCGATGCCACCGGCACCGCCGGTTCCGCCGTTGCCGCCGTTGCCCGCGGTACGCCCGTTCTCGGCTGCGAAGGTGTTGCTGTTGCTGCCGTTACCGCCGTTGCCGCCCTTGCCACCGGTGCCACCGGTGCCGCCGTTTCCGGCTTTGCCAGTGGTGGCGGTACCGCCGGCGCCGCCGCCGCCGCCGTTGCCGCCGTTGGTGCCCAGCTCATCGGTCAGACCCGACCTGCCGTCACCGCCGACACCACCCTTACCGCCGTTGCCGGCCACGCCGCTGGTCGTCGATCCGCCGTTGCCGCCGGTACCGCCGTTGCCGCCTTGGATGATGGCGCCGACCAGGCCGGTGGCGCCATTGCCGCCGTCGCCGCCGTCCCCGGCATGCGTCGATGACGTGCCGCCGTTGCCGTCCTGGCCGGTGGCTCCGCCGTCGCCCTGCCCGGGCGCCCCGCCCTTGCCGCCCGACCCGCCGGGCCCACCCGCCGATCCGCCGTTGCCGCCGTTACCGGCATCGGGATGGTCGAAGGTGCCGTCGGCGCCACGGCCGCCGTTGCCGGCGCGCCCGCTGGCGCCGCCGTCACCGCCGTCACCGCCGTCGCCGGCCTTGTTGGGTGCCGGGATGAAGAACACGATGGTGGCCTCGCCGGCGTTACCGCCCTGGCCGCCGTTGCCGCCGGCTGCGCCGGTGCCGCCGGAGGTGCCGTTGCCACCGCCGCCGGGTCCGTTGCCGTAGTCGATCACGAAGTTCGGGTCGCCGGTGGCGCCGTCGGTGCCGGCCGCGCCGGAACCTCCTTTACCGCCGGTGCCGCCGGTGCCGCCGGCACCGCCGTGACCCAACAGGATGGAGCCGCGGCCGCCGTTGCCGCCCTTGCCGCCGTCACCGCCGACTGCACCCGCACCGCCGTCGGCGCCGTGCCCGCCGGCGCCGCCGGAGCCGGTGCCGTTGTCCTCGTAGGGGGAGCTGCCGTCGATGGTGAACGGGATGATCTGCGAGTTGGGTCCGCCGTTGCCGCCGTTACCGCCCTTGCCGCCGGCCACCCCGTCGACGGGGGCCGCCGTGCTGTTGCCGCCCTTGCCGCCGTCGCCGCCGGCGCCCCACAACGTGGTCGCCCGCACGCCGCCGCCGTCGCCGCCGTCGCCGCCGATACCGCCGGGGCCGACGGCGTCACCGCCGTCACCGCCCATGCCGCCGCCGTCGAGGAACATCGCCGACAGCCCGCCGTTGCCGCCCTTGCCGCCCTTGGCGTAGCCGACACCACCCTTGCCGCCGGGGCCGCCGTCACCGGCCGGGGACAGCAGACCGGTGTCCCCGCCGTCGCCCGCGTCACCACCGATACCGCCGACATTGATTGCGGCGCCACCGTTTCCGCCGAACCCGGCGTTGTTGACCGGGGAGAGCAGACCCGTGCTGCCGCCGTTGCCGCCCTTGCCGCCATGGCCGTTCACGCCGGTGGCGTCACCGCCGTCGCCTCCGGTGCCGGCGAAGCTCAGTCCCGGGGGGAAGCCGGCCAGCGAGAGCAGGCCGCTGTTGCCGCCGACACCACCTGTGCCGCCGACGCCACCGACGCCGCTGGAAGTGCCGCCCTTACCGCCGGCGCCGCCGCGGCCGAAGAACAGGCCGCCGGTGCCACCGGCACCGCCTTGACCGCCGGAGGCCACGCCGTCGACGCCCGCGCCGCCCTCGCCGCCGTCGCCGAACAATCCCGCGGAACCACCCGCGCCACCGGCAAAACCGCCGCCGCCGTTACCGAAGAGCAGACCGGCTTTGCCGCCGTCGCACGGACCAGAGGTGCACGCGCCCTCGTACTGGGTGTAGGTGAAGCCATTACCGCCCAGCAGACCGGCGTTCGGGTTCTCCGCCGTGCCATCCCCGAACAATTTGAACTGGGTGGCCGCGGCTTTGCCATTGAGCTCGCGGCGGGAGAACGCCACCGCCGTCCATGCCAACGGTGCCGCCCCGGGCGCACCACCATCAGCGGCACCACCGAGCCAGTCGGCCAGCCGAGAGGACAGCCCCGAAAGCCCGCCCCCTGCTACCAGTTTCGCCGACGTCGCCGGCACGGAGGCCGCAGCCGGGGCCGCGGTAGCGGACACCACCACCGACGACGCCTTCGGCGACGACACCGTGGCTGCGGCGCGCACGGGCACAACGGAAGCGGCCGGTGCAGAGGCGTGGGAGATCTCCAACCGGCTCGTCGCCGGGACCGCTGCCCTGGCCGGCGCCTCGGAGACCGTCGCACGCTGCGCCGTGACAGGCACCGGGGTGGACACCGAGCTGGGCCCGTTGTCGGGCGTGGCCGGCTCGGTCTCCGGTGCTACGTAACCGGCACCCGATCCGCTGTGCTCCACCGATGGGGCCTCGTTCGCTGTCGCTTTCTGCGCGACCGTTGCGCCGCGGGACCCGCGCACCGATGACGCCGGCTTGGGCGACGGCGTGACCGCGCTTGAGTCGTCCCCGCCGGAGCCGATGCGATCACCGGAGCGCCCGGCCGAATCCGAGCCACGAGAGGGTCGGGAGCCGTGACCGTCCGCCGAACCTGCCGCGCCTGCCGAACCCGTCGTATCGGCATAGGCCACTGCCGGCAGCGCTAGGGCAGCCGAACCGATGCCGAACGCAACAGCCAAGGCGCCCAGCCGACCGACATAGCTGTTGTGCGTCACGACGGACAGGTTTTTGCTTGCAGACACAAGATCCCCCTGGTGTGTTCACGGAAGTGCGTAGCCAGAGATTAGGCAAGTCGGATGTTCGCTGAGAGATAATTCGCAATTTGCGTCAGACCCAGACGCCCTGGAAAACGGTGCGACCTACGTCAGAAGACCGTGTAGCCCCCGTCCAGCACCAGGGTCTGACCGGTGAAGTAGCCCGAACCAGGGCCGGCCAGCCACACCGCCAGCGCCTCGAAATCGCGCGGAGTTCCCCAGCGCCGCAACGGAACCCGCGGCAGGATCTTGGCCTGCGCGGTCGGCGAGTTCAGTAGCCCCTCGGTCATGGCGGCCTCGGTCCAGCCCGGCACGATCGCGTTGACCCGGATGCCGTCGCGGGCCAGTTCCACCGCCAACCCGCGGGCCATCGCCGTCAGCCCGGCCTTGGCGGCGGCGTAGTGGATGGAGTAAGGCAACCCGTCGCTCATCGAGACGCTGCTGGTGAAGACGATCGACCCGGTGCCCCGGGACTTCATGTGACCGGCGACCGCGCGCACGGTGAAGAACTGCCCGTCGAGGTTGACCGACATCACCCGCCGCCACTCCTGGGTGGTCATCTCGTCGACCGGTGCGGGTCTGCCGGGCACGCCGGCGTTGGCGAAGCAGGAGTCGATCTGTCCGAACCGCTTGAGGACGGCGGCGGTTCCGCGGGCCACCGCGTCCTCGTCGCTGACGTCGACGGTGAAGGCGGCCACCGGCGCCCCGCCCTCCGACGACAACTCGGCCACCGCATCGTCGTTGCGTTCGGTGTTGGTTCCCCAGATCGCAACGGTGGCGCCGGCGTTGTGCAGTCCGCGGGCGATGCCCTTGCCGATACCGCTGTTGCCGCCGGTGACCAGGGCGACGTGCCCCGTGAGGTCGTGCCACGAGGTCCCCTGCGCAAAGGTGGGGTCCACGCCTGCTCCTTCCTTCAGATCATGTCCTTGTTGTTAAGCCAGCGCATGATCGGCCAGCCGACGAAGACCGGCAGCCAGACCGTCAGCACCCGGTACAGCAGTACCGACGGCACGGCGATGGCGGTCGGGACACCGAAGGCCGCCAGGCCACCGATGAGCGCGGCTTCCACGGCGCCGACACCGCCCGGCGTGGGGGCGGCCGACGCCAGTGTGCCACCGACCATGGTGACCACCGTGACGGTGACGAAGGTGGTTCCGCCGCCGAAGGCTTCCACGCTGGCCCACAACGCCAGCGCGGCACCGAGAGTCGTTCCGGCACAACCCAACACGATGATGGCGAACCGCTTGGGCTCGCGCACCAGCTCGACCAGGTCGCCGCCCACTTCGTTGATCTTGGGCCGTATCGCGGTGTCGAGCCAGTGCCGCAGTTTGGGCACGAACAGGAACGCTCCGATGGCGCCCAGTGCCACCCCGCCGATGAGGTAGAGCAGCGTCAGCTTGGGAACAAAATGCGACAGGTCCGCCGACGCGCCCGCGGCGACCGAGAAGAAGATCAGCAGGGCGATATGGGTGATCACCTGCACGGCCTGTTGGACGGCCACCGCCGCGGTGGCCCGAACGGTGCCCAGGCCGGCCTTCTGCAGGAACCGGGTGCTCAGCGCCAGCCCACCGACTCCGGCGGGGGTGGTGGTGGCCGCGAACGTGTTGGCGAACTGCATGATCACCAGGTGCCGGAAGGACACCACCTCACCCGCGCAGGCCCACAGCCCCGCGGCGGCGCCCACGTAGGTCAGGGCCGAGACGGCCAGCCCCAGCAGGGCCCACCACCAGTTCGCTTGGCGCAGTTCGGAAAAGAACGCCGGGACCGTGCTGATGAACGGGTACGCGACGTAGACGAGCGCCACCAGCAGCGCGGTCTGGATGATCTGCTTGCGGGTGAAGCGGGTGACGGTCTCGGTCTGGATCTGGGCCGCACCGGTCTGGCGTTTGACCTCGTCGCGGGCAGCGGCCAGAACGGCCTTGGTGTCGGTGAGACTGCGGGCGATCCGGGTCGGCATCGCCGAACGGGTCAGCCGGCGCGAGGCCGCCAGCACGGTGTCGGTGCCCAGCGCGGCGATCGCCGCCTCGACGGCCGCCTTGGCCCCGAACCGGTCGGAGGTGGTGGCGATCAGTTGAGCGACGTCGGACTGCAACTGCTCGTCGGGGGCGCCGTATTCGGAGTTGCCGAACCCGCCGAACAGTCCGGTGTCGCCGTCGACGCTGATCTCGGAGGCGCGCAGGTCGCCATGGGCGATCTGGTGGCTGTGCAGTACGGCGAGTGAATTCCACACCGGCGCAACCGAATCCTCGTCGGAGAGCTTCGACATCAGCGTTCCGCGCGGGGCGCTGTGGGCGAACACCGTCCAGCCTCGTTCCAGACCCGCCAGGCACAGCGTGCTGGTGTTGGCCAACTTGAGGTCGCCCACCGCGATGGTCATCAGCGCGCGGTGCTCCACCGCGCGGTGCAGCGACATCTGCAGGGGAGCGGTTTCCTTGTCCCGCAGCATGAGCCAGCGCCAGAACTGCCGCAGGGCACCGCCGCTGCGCTGGTTGGGTCCGTAGAGCTCGACGATCGCGTCCAGGCCCGAAGCGTCGGTGGCCGACAGTTCCAGCGGACCGCGACCACCCGGACGCACGACGGTCAGCGCGTCGGTGACGAAGCCGCGGCGGGCCAGGGCGCGCACCGTGCCGTCCAGGGGGACCTCCAGTGCCGGTGTGCCGACCACCAACACCACCAGTGCGCCGACGAACCAGCCCACCGCCAGGCCGAGCAGCGAGCGGGCCGGCACCACGGCGCTGACCACCAGGTGGATCGGCACGAAGGCCAGCAGCAGCCCCCACCACCACCGACGCCACCGCGAGGGCAGCCACGGTCCGGACACGGTCAGGACCGCCGCCAGCATCGCGATCCAGCGGGGGTCGTCGAGGAACTGTGACAGCGTCGTCGAGAGCCGCTCGGTCAGGTCGAAGTGCCAGCGGGGGGCGGTGATGCCCTGGCCGCTGATCGACAGCGACAGCACCGCGATGAAGCCTGCGGCGCCGTAGGCGCCCAGCATCTTCCACTGCCGACCCGCGATCAGGCCGATCAGGATGATGAACGGCAAAGCGACGATCGCGACGCCGTAGACCAGGTAGACGATGTTGGACTGGGCCGGGGTCAGCACGCCGACGATCCGGGAGATGGACTTCTCCAGGCCCACCCAGTCGCTGCGGGTGACCAGCGAGCTGAAGATGACGATCGCCAGGAACAGCGTTGCCAGCGACAGCCGGACGATGTCGGTGGTGCGGCGGGTCAGCGGGGCCAGCAGGTTGCCGGTGACGGTGACCTCACGGCCGTCGACGCGGAAGGTCGACTGCCTGACCGCGCCTGCGTGGACTCGGCGGACCGACGTGCTGGCTCCTTGCACGAACTGAACCTATCGAAGAACTAGACGAACCCGAGGTAGCCCACGAACGCGGCGGCGCCCACCACGAGCAATGGGTTGGTGTCGGTGCGCACGAAGATCACCGTCGAAACGGCCGTGAGCAGGTAGGCCTTCCAGTCGTGGTCGGCGGCCCGGCTCATCACCAGCGAGGTTGCCAGGATCAAGCCCACGGTCAGCGGCGCGAAGCCCTTCTCCACCGCGATCCGCCACTTGGACTTCTGTGCCCGCTTCCAGGACAGCGTCACCAGATACATCAGCAGCGCCGCCGGCACGATCATCGCGACGGTCGCGACCACACCGCCCAGGATCCCGCCCAGAACACCCGCCGCCTGCAGTCCGGCGGCGTAGCCCACCAGCGCGACGATGAGGATGCTCGGGCCGGGGGCGGCCTGGGAGATCGAGAAGATGTCCGCGAACTGCCCGTCGGTCAGCCAGTGGTAGCCGTTGACCGCCCGCATGTGCATCTCCGGCAACACCGTGTTCCCGCCGCCGATCGACATCAGCGACAGCGAGCCGAACAGGCCCAGCAGCGACAGCATGGTCTTCACGCGGCCGCCTCGCGTTCGCGCGGCCATGCCCATACCAGGCTCAGCGGCGCCAGGATCGCCAGCGTCAGCAGCAGCGGCCAGCGCAGCACACCGTTGAGGATGAACGCCGCTGCGAACAGCGCGATGGGCACCGGCCCGGTGAGGCACTTCTTGCCGGTCTTGATCACCATGGTGATGGTCAGCGCCACCGCGGCCGCCGAGGCGCCATGCAATGCGCCCTTGACGGCAGGCACCTCCTTGAACGTGAAATAGATGAAGCCCATGCCGAGCATCAGCGTCACCGGCACCAGGCACAGCCCGACGACGGCGGCCACGGCGCCCAGGCCGCCGCGCAGATGACTTCCGACGAACACCGAGAGATTGATCTGGTTGGCGCCGGGCATGATTCGGCACATCGTCATGGCGGACAGGAACTGTTCCTCGCCCATCCACTTCTTGCGGACGACGACGATCTCTCGAGACCACGCCGACAGGCCGCCCCCGAACGAGGCCAGCGCGATGTGGTTGAAGGTCAGGGCGATCTCCGCCAGCGAGGGCCTGGTCACCTCGGAAGAGGCGACCGGACCCTCCTCACTCATGGATGAGGTCGTGGTCGTGCGGGAAGTCGTCCTCGTGGTGAGCGGTGGCGTCGAGTGGGTCAGGCGGGTGGTAGTGGTGCGAGGACTCCCAGTCGCCGTTGAAGACATCCAGAAGCCGGGCGACGACGGCCGGGTCGGTGGTGGTCAGTCCCAGTTCGCGACGCAGGTCGAAGGCGTTGCGGTCGATGTTCATCGAGCCGACGAGAGCCTCGGACTCGTCGATGACGATCAGCTTGGCGTGCACCCGTAGGTTCTTCTGCTTGTGCACCTTGACCCCGAAACGGCGCAGCGTGCGCAGCGAGGAGAAGGTGTCCAGGATGTCCCACTCGCTGATGCCGTGCCGGCCGCCGCACAGCACCTTGATGGCGACGCCGCGTTCGGCCGCGGCGACCAGCCGGTCCAGGATCACCGCGTCGACGAACTTCGGGTGCTGCAGGTGCACGGTGCGGGTCGCCTTATCGAGGAAGCGGGCCATCTGGTGGCGGGAGTTGGAGTTGCTCCACAGCAGCCCGGCGGAGTCGTCGGGACGAATTTCGACGTGTTCCCAGTCGGCGTTGAAGACCTCGACGATCTGAGCCACCTGTCGCGGGTCGTGGGTGATGATCCCGTAGTCGCGGGTGGCGGTGAAGTACTTCAGCATCAGGTTGTAGGTGGCCACCATAGCGGCCTTCTCGTCGACGACGATCGACTTCTCGTGTGTCACATAGAATTTCGGGCTCGACCACTGCACGTCGATGCCCGCGGCGCGCAACTGGTGGTACGTGTCGTCGTTGGCCCGATCCCCGCCGGAGCGCTGGGCGTTGAGCATCACCCGTACGGCGACGCCCGCGACGGCCCGTTCGATCGTCGCCTCGACGAGGCTTTCCTCGGTGAAGGTGAACTGCTTGATCAGCAGGGTTTCGCAAGCACTGGCGATGAAGGCGCGAACCGGCTCGATGCCGTCGTCCGGCTCGACTATCAGCTGGGGCGCTATCTCAGTCACGGTGCGACGATGCTAACAGCAAAAATGCTGCTCAACCGGCTGGCGGCGGGGGCGAGGCGGCCTGGTCGGCGAATTGCTCCGGTGACTGCTGACCCAGCAGCGCGCCCTTGAGGGCGCCCGCGTCGTACATCTCGTAAATCCGGCGCAGGAAGGCGATCCGGCCGGTACCCGGGATGTCGGCGTCCGGTGCCAGACCGGGTGCGGCCGCCCCGTCGCCGGGGGCGGCAGGGGTCACGTTCTGACCCAGCAGATAGTCCGGGTTGAACGCGCTGAGATTGGGGACGACGGGCGCTCCCGGCGTCGCGGGGTCCGGGTTCTGCGCCAGTAGCAGGTTGCTGCCGTAAGCCGAGAGATCCGGCAGACCCATCACACCGCCTCGCTGATCTCCGCTCTGCGCCAACGGGTTTCCGATACCGGTCTGCTGCGGGATGAACGGCGGAGCGGGCGCGGGGGCCGGCACGGAATCCTGCGGCCCGGGGTCGGCCACCGCGGGTGCTGCGCACGCCAAGGCGGTCGCGAACCCGGCGAATGCCCTCAACGCCGCTGCCATCTGCATTCCCTCTTTCCGATGTCTCCGCACACCGTAGTCCGTTCCCGTTACCGTTATCCGTCGGCACTCATTCGAAGGATCGCCATGTCCAACCGTGCACTGCCCGTGGCCGCGATGACTCTGGTTGCGCTCGGCGTCTTCGCGCCGGCGGCTCAGGCCGATCCGCCGAGTATTCCGCAGCCGGGTACGGAGTCGGCGGCCGCCACCATCGGCGACCTCGACGACGCGGGCTACGACGTGCAACTGCAATTCGAGAACGGTTCGCCCGGCTCAGCCCTCTCGACGTGCACGGTCACCGACATCAACACCGTCGGATCGGCCGGCAGCCAGCCGCTGGCCTATGTGACCATCAGCTGCCCCAAGTGAGCTCAGCCCGCACCGGTTCCGAACAGTAGCGGGTTCGCCGGCGGGGGAACCGGCGCCGCGGGGTCGGCCGGCGGGGCGCCGGGCGCCGGGACACTCGTCGCTCCCGGTGGCGGAGCCGCGGCCGGGTCGACGTAGAACTGCTCCAGCCCTGCCGGGATGTTGGTCCCGGGCGGGGGAGCCGTGCCGGGCAGCGGCTGGCCGAGCTCGGAGCCCGGCATACGGCCGAGGCTGCTGTGCGTGATCGCGTGGACGCCCTTGAACGCGTTGACCCTGGCGAACGGGCTCGGGTTGTCGTTGGGCGACAAGGCGTACGGCGAGGCCTGATCGGGCGAAGGCATCCGGAAGTTCTGCGGCTTCAACTGGGACGCCAGGCTCAACGGATCCTGGCCCGGCTTGAGGTAGGTGGTGTCCACCTCCGGCGGCAGCGGTGTCGCTCCAAGCATCATGGTCGGCTGCGGAACGGCACCGATGAGATCCTTCATGGTCGCCAGCGGATTGCTTTGCGTCACTTGGGCGAATTGCCCGAGCAGCGACGGCGGCTCTGCCGCCGCGTTCGGCACGGCCGCGGGGTCCGCTGGTGCGGCGGCGAGGTCGGCCGGGGGCGCGTCGGCGGGCGGAGGCGCGGCGTGGTCCCCGGGCGCCGGTAGCGGGATGGCCGGATCCACCGGCAGCACCGGGTCGGCCGCCGCCGCGCCGACCCCACCGGTGACGACCGCCAATCCCAGCCCGGCCGAAGCGAGCAACCCCGCGACCGCGCCCCGGCCCGGCATCAGAAGACCTTCGCCACGCCGTAGTAGGCGACGACGTCGTCGTCGTTCTCGGCCGAACTGGTCAGCACCGCGTAGGACCGCAGGGTCGAGGCGCCGACGCAGTTGTCCACCTTGATGTGGATGTCGCGGACGGTGACGCGCGCCGAGGTGCCCTTGAAGTCCTTCTTGTCCACGGTCACGTTGGTGATCGTGCCAGGTCGCGGTTCGACCTCGAACTGGCCCTGGGCCTGTATGGAGAGCGACGGTGGCAGGATCACGCCGGCCGCACCGAAGTTGGTGTTGCCGAGGATGCCGGTCAGGCCGCCGTTGAGCTTGTACTTGTCCATCTCGACGCCGCAGCCGATCTGGTAGCCGACCTCCAGGGTGCCGCCGGACACGTCGCCCGTCGTCGTCCCGGTGAACGTGCCGCCGGCCAGCCAGTCCCGGGCGCCCAATGAGGTGGTCAGCGGCGGGATCGGCAGCAGCGTCTCGTCCTTCCCGACGACGGTCAGGGTGCGGCCGTCCAGGGTCTTGGCGATGCCGGGCGGCTCCGAGGCGACGGCTCCGTTGTCCGCCGGCGGCGCCGCGTCGGGCGCGGGTGCCGCATTGGCGGCCGGGGCCGCCAGCGGCGCGGCTTCGGCCGCGGCGGGCGGCGGAACGGCCGGCGGGGGAGCCGGGGCGGGGTCGGCGTTGGCCGTTGTTGCGGAACCGACGGCGACCAGCGCGGCGGCTGCCACCGAGAACAGTCGAATCGACATGCGGATGTCGGCCTTTCGAGTCAGGGGCGGTTGTCGTGCCGGGGTCAGACGGCCCGGGTAACGCCGTAATAGGTCACGACGTCGTCGGTGTTGTCGGTGGAACTGGTGAAGGTCGCGTAGGACCGGATGAAGGACTGCCCGGCGCAACCGTCCACCTTTATCCGGTAGCCGTTGATGTTGACGTGCGTCTTGGTGCCCTTGAACTTCTTCTTGTCCACCGGGACGACGTTCACCGTGCCCGGCTTCAGGTCGATCTTGCCCTGCTCACCGATCTGGGCACCCAGCACGAGCGGGAAGATCGATCCGGTGGCGAACGGCAGGCCGATGCCGGCGATCCCGGTCGCGCTGGAGATCGACTCGATGTCGTCCTGGGTGATGCCGCAGCCGATCTGGTAGCCGGCCTCCAGCGTGCCGCCGGACAGCTTGGTCTTGCCCTTGCCGGTCACCGTGCCCTCGAAGCTGCCGTCGACGAGGTATTCCCGCGACCACGGCGAGTTGGTGAGCGAGGCGACGGGCTCCATGGACTCCTTGGTCGCCGTCACCGTCAGGACCCACCCGTCGGGGGTGGTGAGCGTGCCCGGCTGCGCCGAGGCGATCGGTGCCGCAGGCGGCTCCGGGACGGGACCAGGCGCAGGCGAGGGGGCGGCGTTGGCCACCGGCTGGACCGGCGGGTCGGCCGGCGGATCGGCGACGGCGTACGGCGCCGCCGTCACTGCGACCAGGAGGCAGGCGCCGAGCAGCACGGCAGGTTTGTTGAGCATGGGGGTTCTCGTCGCCTCTCGCTCGTGATCGGGTGGTTGCGCTCATGAGACCACATCGTGTCTGTAGGGCGCGCAGTTACCTTCGACGGTCAAAGTAGACAAATGGCAAACAAGCCGTAAACGCCAGACGCCACGTTGCAGTCCAACAGGAACGGCCTGTCCTGAGGCGTCTGCCGGGGGTCTTGTCGGGTAATCTCGACCCGACCATGGCGGTCGGCCGAGGAGGACAGCGATGAATCGAACACTCGTGACAATCACTGCGGCAGCATGGATTTCGTCTCTTGCATGTGCGTCACCCAGCCTGGCGGAACCCACCGGGCCGGCCCCCGGTCCGGTCGATCCGGCGCCGCCGACGAACCCAGCACCGGTCGAAAATCAGCCTGCAGCAGAGCCTTTGGTGGCTTCTGGACCTTCGGACAATCCTGTGGGCGACGCCTGCAAGCTCTTCAATGCCGCGCTCAGCGTTGCGGCGGTCAACTATGAGGACTTCGCCTACGCGACGGCCGGAAATGGCAACTATGTCGACTACAAGAGCCCGGATGTGGGTCGCACCAACGTAATTGGACGTACAGCTCTGCGGCAGGCTGCTGCCGCCGCGCTGAGTGCTTCGCAGACCGCCGGCCTGCCGCCTGAGGTCTCCGACCCGATGCGGTCATGGTCGCTGCACGCCACCAAGCTGCTTCTGGTCATGGGCCTGCACGGTGGTGGCGACACTCTCAACAGCTCGGTGGCCGAACTGAACGTCATCGGCCACGACGGTCAAATGGCTTGTGTTACCAACGGTTTTCGCACCTAGTAACCGACCGCCTTCGGGATATCCCATCCACGGCAAGGCGCCGACCGGGTAAAAATCTCACCGATCCGAATTGGGGCCCCGCCACGAAAGTGGCAGGGCCCCAATCGGTTCTAACTAGGCCGCGGCACCGCCGGCGCCGCCTTCGCCGCCGGCGCCACCCCGGATCCCGGGACCGTTGCCGCTCACGCCGTTGCGGCCCAGCTTGCCCGACGTCTTGCCGCCGTTGCCGCTGCCACCCGTTCCGCCGTCGCCCCCGTTGCCGGAGAGCAGCACCGCCCCGCCGCCCTGGCCGCCGGTGCCGCCCTTTGCGCCCGCGACGCCCGTCGCGCCCGCACCGCCGGTGCCGCCGGCACCGCCGACACCACCCTGGAAGGCGCCGAACCCGCCGCTGCCGCCGGCGCCACCGGGCGCCGGCGTGGTGGTTCCGCCGCCGCCGGCGCCGCCGATGCCGCCGTTGCCGCCGATGTTGCCCGACGAGCCGCCGCCGCCGCCGTTGCCGGCCGTGCCACCGGCGCCGTTGGTCGACGAGCCGCCCTTGCCGCCGTTGCCGCCCCGGCCGCCCTTCGAGGACAGCGAGCCGCCGGCGCCGCCATTGCCGGCGTTGCCGCCGGCGCCACCGGCGCCCGCTGTGGCCGCGCCGCCGTCGCCGCCGGCGCCGCCGGCGCCGCCGGGCCCGGCGATCAGGCTGGCATAGCCGCCGTCGCCGCCGGCGCCGCCGTTTCCGCCCGACGTTCCGCTACCGCCCTTGCCGCCGGCGCCGCCGTCGCCACCCGGCCCGCCGCCCCACAGGCCACCGGACCCGCC
>WBZU01000211.1_pt1 | contig 54643 bp, 38 predicted proteins | sample 5204311 | NCBI WGS metagenome assembly WBZU01 (sample SAMN12344359, study PRJNA552823) | activated sludge metagenome | biome: Activated sludge suspended growth; feature: Nitrification reactor; material: Wastewater; isolation source: activated sludge from nitrification reactor of wastewater...
ATCAGCGGGAAAATCTACCGCCCGAAGCACAATTCGGGTCCCGGATGTTGCGCGTGTTTTTCCTGAGCAATGAACGCGTTGGAGCTACCGTGGGCACAGGACCGTTTTTCGGCAATGCGACCTGGTCGGGTCCGGTCAAAGCGCCGTTGAAGTTGCCGTTCTCGGCCCCGGACAAACCGTGGCTCACGGTGTTCGAAGATCAGTCGTTTCCTCGCCCAGGCACGGACGAACTGTTCTTTTCGCGCTCGACGGATCAATCGGAGCTCCGCCCGCCACCGATTCGCATCGGGCACGACGTCGACATTCCATTGCCGCTCGATGCATTGGCCCTCATCGCCTTCATCGGTTGGCGTATCGCTCGGCGCACCAAGTCGTCCTCATCCGAACAAACAACAAGCTGAGGTCTGGAGGTTATCGAGCAATGAGCGCACGCACTTCTTTATGGTTTGCGGCAATGTTGGCCTTATCGGCATCGGGCTGTTGCAAAGCGTGCGGCGCCGTCAAGGGCATTGCAAAAGAAATCCAAGGTCCCGAAGCGGCCGAAGCCGAGCGCCTCGTCAAGGAAAAGGTGACCAATGACAAGGACTTGCGCAAGCAGATTTGCGGCGTGGACACCCGCGAATTGACAAATTTGGTCGTCAAGAAGAATTCCGACGGGCATTACGCGATCACCGGTACGCCCATTGAAAAACCTCCGGTAAAACCACCCGCCGCCAAACCTGAAAACAGCGCCTCCGTCAAACCCATTGTGAACGGCGCGAAAACCCTCGAATGCGTCGCCGTCATCAGTTTGTTATGGGACGCCAAAGAAGATTCGACCGGTACGACCTGGACCATTCAAAAAGTATTCGTGGAGGAAATCACGACGCCCGGTGCTGAATACAAGCGCCCCAAGTCGCGAGACTGGGATTGATTTCATTCGAGGTCGAACGATTGAAGAGGACTCGTATCCAAGTTATCGCAGCCGATTCCGGCGCCGGGCATTCGTTGCGTTTCTCATTGCCCTCAACCTGATCATGGCGGCGGTTTTCCGGAAGCATGAACCCCGACGACCGGAAATCCGCCCAGTCGCTGAGCCGGTGCCAATGACGCGCGTCATGTCGGCGGTCGAAACGCGCGATACAGCGCCACGAGCCAATACAGCGTAAATGCCAAAAACCCTCCAAGGATTCCAAGCATGGCTGCATTGTTCAGCGGTTGGCGCCAAATATTCGAACGCAAAATGAGAAACAAGGTCGCTGCGGCAAGCACGGCCAGCGCCACGCTGAACCACGCCATCCAGTCGCCCATTCGCTTCAGCGCTTCCGGCCAACGTTCGTCGGTGACCCAATAATCACGGTGCGGAATGTTCACGAGCTCCCGCGGAAGTTGGGACAAGACGCGCGGCATCATCAAGAATAATGTAATGATCGCCGAGAACAGCCCCACGTAAAAAAGGAAGAATGTATCGCGAGGCATGAAGCCGTTGGGTTGTCCCGACGCACCATAATGCGACGCCATTCGCGCCGGAAGCTGATCCCACACGAGCGCTACGCGTACGCTCGACAAGATCCCGATTCCCAGACAAACCCATGCAGCCGACGACCGAGATGGCATGAACGAGCCCCGTAATCGGAGCGCAATCTCTCGTCAAGCCTTGAATCTCATCCGTGGTCGGGCGGCGGGAAACGCTGCTTGAACAAAAATGCCTCGGGCGTGGGTCCACGTTCCGTGATCAACGCGAGTTTCTGCTTCGCGTCTTGCATCGTGGGTAACGAGTCGGCGGGAATCCACCAAAGCGCCAGCGCATGACCACCGATCACGGCGAGTGCCTCGCCAAACCACCGTTTTCGTGCTGCATAGACCTCGGCATGCACCGTTCGATACGTGTAGTGGTGAAGATCCTCGATCGACGTCCAAACGGACATGTTGAAAAGCACATTGGGATCGTCGAATTCTCGCTGTGATGGGTCGCGCGAATCCGTGAGGTATCTCCAGACAAACCCAGGGCTACGCTCGGCGAGCGAATTCATTTCGTCGATACGCGCCAGGAATTCCGCCAATCGAGGATCGTCGATCGGATACAACGCGTAGGCGACGTTGGCTTGAGCGATATGGTACTTCATGGCCGGTCGGTGCGATACCACGACCATTGTACCGTGGGCAAACTATTCGGCGGCGGTGTCAGCTTGCGCGTCGCCGACCGGGTTTTCCTTCGGCACGAGCCACTGAAAAATCCACGTTGCCGTAGCTGCACCCACGATTTGAGCTCCGATGAAGGCCGGCGCATCCACCGGACGAATTCCGGCGAATGTATTCGTCATTGTGCGAGCCAGCGTGACGGCGGGATTGGCAAACGATGTCGAAGCGGTGAACCAATACGCCGCCGCGATGTACCCTCCGACGGCAAATGGCACCGCGGTCGGCCGCCGCCGTGAGACACCCCAAATGACGGCCAAGAGCCCGAACGTCGCCACCACTTCGCTCACGAATTGCGCCGAACCACTGCGAAGATGCTGGGAAGCCGCGAATGTCGGTTCACCAAACATCACGTCGGCCACGGCCACGCCCGCAAAAGCCCCTGTCAGTTGCGCAAGCACGTACACGGGGACATCTCGCCAAGCCAAACCATTTTGAGCCGCGTCCGCAACCGTGACTACGGGATTGAAATGCGCTCCGGAAATCGGCCCGAACGTCAAAATCAACGTCACGAGCGCGCACGCTGTCGCCAGGGTATTGGCGAGCAGCGCAATGGCGACGTTGCCGCCGCAGAGCCGCTCGCCCATGATCCCGGAACCCACGACCGTCGCCAAAAGCATTGCCGTTCCAATGCCTTCGGCGACGGCCCTTCGCTTTAAATCAACCTGCATCGTTCGAACTCGGGGCGCAACACGTCGACGCTTTTGCCTCGGGTTTTTTGGAAATTCCAATCACCGGTGCACAACAATTGGTCGAATCGTCGCGCATCACCTGCGCGTCCGCTTTCACCACGAATACTTCCCACGAATTTCCATCCGGATCTTCAATCCACACCTTGTCCTGCAGCGCATAACAACACGTCGTGTCTTCTTCGGTAAACGTTTTGAGCCCCAATGATTCGAATCGATCCTTCGCTTCCACGACGTCATCGGTGCTCGCGACTTGCACCCCAAAATGACTCGCATTGATGCCCGTGCGCGGTGCCTCTTGCATCGTCAAATTCAGCGCCGGCGCCAGAAGGTCGAATTTGGCATATCCAGGACGTCGCTTTGTCGCTTGGACACCGAATGCCTTCTCATAAAACGCTACCGATGCGTCGATATCGCTCACATTCAACGAAACGTGCGGCTTCAAGATGTTCATCGTCGGTTTTTCCTTCCTTCTTCCAAAAAAGTCGAACCATCAGTCCCAAAAAAAACGGCTCGTAACCGTTTATTCGGGATTAGCAACACTTCCCGGGTTTCTTGTCCGGACCGCGTTTACAACAATCCTCCCATACGTAATCCGTCAGCTCCCGCAGAGCCGTGTAATCGGCTGCGTACAGGTGAAACGTGCCTTCGTTGCGCGTCGTAAAGAGTCCCGCTTCGACCAGGCGTTTCAAATGATGGCTGAGCGTCGATGCCGGCAAATCAACGTGGGCCTGAATATCACCGGCAGCCGTACCCTGCGGGTCCCCTTGCACCACGAAGCGCAAAATCTGCAAACGCAGCGGATGACCCAGCGCACTCAGCTGTTCGGCATGACGCTCGAGCTTTGAACTCACGACGCTACTTCTAACATCTTCGAAGTAGGAAGGCAAGGCTCTTGTTCAAAAATTTCTTCGAGCGTCACTGCAGGTTTGTTTTGTCCCGGGCGAGGTCCGTTTGATGCAGCGTGGTGTCTCCGCCGAGGATGTCGGCGATAGCCTCGTACATCGCGCGTGCGGACGGATAACGTTGCGCGCGATCGACACTCGTCGCGCATTCGACGATGGCGGCGATTCGCTCGTCAATCCATGGCGCATGTTCGCGAATCGGTTTGTAGATGGTCGTTGGTGTATCGAGGAGAAACTGCACGAAATGTTTGACATCGGGAAAAGGCACAGCGCCCACGAGCATCGTATGCAATGTGATGCCCAATGAAAAAACGTCCGCTTGTCGATCGATGTCCGGCTTTCCGAGAAGCTGCTCGGGGGACAGGAAAAACGGCGAACCCATGATACGACCTTGCGTCGTTCGATATTCTCGGGCTGCGCTCGTCGAATCGGGATGTCCGGCTTGAATCTTCGCAATGCCGAAATCCAGAATTTTGACCACCACGGTTCCATCATCGAGGCGCGCTAAAAACAAATTGGATGGTTTGATATCGCGATGAATGGCGCCCGCCCGATGCGCATCCTCGAGGCCGAGACACGTTTGCGCCGCAATGCGCAGAGCCACGTCGGGTGCCAAAGCTCCTTCGCGATTCAACATCGACTGTAAGTCTTCGCCTTCGAATCGCTCCATCACGATGAAGGACAAACCTTCGCGATCCCGACCGACGTCGACGACGCGCACGATGTGATTCGAATCGATGTTGCTCGCCAACGACGCTTCACGCTCGAAACGTTGCAATGCCGAAAACTGCTTGTCGGGAGGCGTGGTCATGAGCCACTTGATGGCCACCGGTTGTCCGGTACGAACATGGTGTGCGGCATACACCAAACCCATGCTGCCTCGTCCAAGCAGATGCTCCAACGTATAACCTTCCGGCGCGTGTGGCTCGATCACTCGACCACACTAACACCTATTCAACGCAAAGCACGGTTTTCTCAGGTCAAAATATTGCTTATTCGCGTCAAGGTTTTGGCGTCAAAGCACTCGGAGAACGCGGTGTTCGTCGCCGACATTGGGCACCGGGAGTAACTCGTTCTCATAAACACCATCGTCGCTTTCCGGTTCGCACAAGTATGTCGCGATGGCTCCGAGCGGTTGATCCGTGCCGACTTTTGCATAACCGACGGGGGCATGGCGTTTTTCCCGGCGCCATCGTACGCTGATATCCCCGACCTTTGCCGCTTCCAAAATGGCCCGACCATTCTCCGTCCCGAGCGATTCAAGGGTGGCCACTTCGACATCATACGTGCCTTCCGCCGGCTCGACGTGCAATCCATGGTTTTTCAGGTGTGCGGCGACGGTTTCGGGGACGAGATACGCCTTGGGCCGATCAATCGTGACCGTCCCTCGAAAACGCCCGAAATACGGAATCGTGCAGCTCGATGGTTCACCTTCCAGGGTCCGTGGTGAACGGGTCAAAATCGTAACGGGCTTGTCCAATGCCTCCAGTGCATAACGCACCGCAATTCGGTTTGGCGGGGTCTTACTCGATTCCACGACCTGCCTGATTCGGTCCGCGTTTTTCGCCGCCCAGGCCAATAACTCGATTTGCCACGCCCGCGCCGTGCGCACTCGTTCTTCGAAGGGCAAATAACTGTAACACTCGAGCAAAATATCCATTCGCCCCGTCAAACCTCGATAATTCGATCCAAATCGCGGATGATGCGGATACGTCATCCAACCGAGACCAACCCCGCCGTTTGGATCCACTTCTCCGTCCGCGTCGAGAATTCGCTCGTCTTCGACGAAATTGCCATACCAACCACTCTCGAATCCCCGCGCGCGTACCGCTGCAATCACTTCGGGCACCATTGATTGTCGCGCCAAATCAATCGGTTCATGCCGCCCCGATTCCACCGTATGCGGCACATCCACCGTCATTTGAAATCGATGCACCGAACCGTTGGTGGCGTGATTGTCAATCGTCAAATCCGGCGCGAAGGGGATACATACGCGATCTTGCAACAGCCGCATTTCGGACGCTCGTTGGCGCATGTAATCGCGGTTCAAATTGATACCCTGGCTTTGCGTTCGCGTTCCAACCACGGGTCCGATTTGTCCGGACAATTTCTTCAAATCCAGACGCCGATTCGCCGGATCGAGCGCGTCATTGCCGTCGGGATTAAACAGCGGGACGATCACCAAGGTGATTGCATCGAGAAAATCTTCCTGCCTGCCATCCAGCATGTCTCGCACGAGCGCCAGTGTGGCTTCTTTGCCTTCCACTTCGCCCGGATGAATTCCATCCATCAAGAGCACGACGGGACGATTGGTTTTTCGCGCATCTTCGGCCGAACGAACTCCGTCTTTGGAGAGAATCAGCAGCGGCAATTCACGTCCTTGCGGCGAAACGCCGAAGGTTTGCACGGACAAACGCGGATCGTTTCGTTCATCCAGCCGGCGAATGAACTGCATGACGTCGGCATGCAGGGACGTTTCACGATAGGACGTAGCTTCGGCACGAGTGAGCAGCATGGGCGCGACATACCACGGGTGCAGTGCGAGCGGTATGGGATTGCTGTGCGTCGACGAAGGTGAATTCCCGCGTCGTTTGTCTTTACAATCGTCTTTTGCGTGAACGTGCATGTTGCAACGCCTCGCCAAATCACCTAGCGTCGATCGCTGCACCACGCATGGAACTCATCGGAGGACGATACCGCACCGAAGAAAAGCTGGGTGCGGGGGGAATGGGCACGGTCTACGCCGCGACGGATACCGTCACGGGCGCGCGTGTCGCTCTCAAAGTCGTCGCCGCTCAAGTTGCCGAAAACGAAGTGCTTCTCAGTCGATTCGAGCGCGAGGTGCGCACGGTACGAGCGCTCGAAACACCCCATGTCGTGCGCGTGTTCGACGGCGGACGTGATCCGCATTCGCAGTTGCCGTATTTCGTCATGGAAGTGCTCGATGGCGACGACGTGGGACGCGTCATCAAACGGCTTCGTCCCATGCGCCCCGACTTGGCGCTGCGTATTGGGGTTCAAGCATGTATGGGCCTCGAAGTGGCTCATGCCGCGCGTGTCGTTCATCGCGACATCAAACCATCCAATCTCTTTCTCGCCAAAACGTCGGTTCCCGGCGAAAGAATCGTCAAGATACTCGACTTTGGTATTGCCAAACTCGTACCCGAGCCGGGTGAGTCCGGACAATCGGGCGACGTCACGAGTTTGACCGAGACCGGAAGTATGCTCGGCTCGCCGTTGTACATGGCGCCCGAACAGGCGCGTGGGCACAAGAACATCGATCATCGCGCCGATATTTGGTCGCTGGGGGTTGTCCTGTACCAAGCTTTGACGGGACGAACTCCACACCCGTTCACCGATGCGCTTGGCGAACTCATCATCGCGATTTGCACCGAGCCGGCGGAACGGATCGAGCGTTTGGCGCCTTGGGTACCCAAACACGTGGCGGATGTCGTGCATCGCGCTCTGGCGATTCCCCTGACGGACCGTTATCAAACGATGTCGGACATGCGAGCGGCGTTGTTGTCGTGTTTGTCGCACGGTACCGCGATCCACGAAAACATGCTCGTTCCAATGGCGGAAGCAGAGCGGGCGGCGGCGCCGATGATGGCCGAGACAAACCTCGGGGCTCGTGATGATGGTCGCGATCTCGGGGGCCGGACGATTTCGGATCAACCTACGGCACATTGGGCCGGCGCGAACACCGGGGCGAACACGCCGGGCCCGATGCAGCTTGGTCCGGTGACGTCCACGGGCGTGGCCGGGTTTGGCGCGACCACCCGCGTTGCCGAACGACCGCGAACCGGCTTGTTGGTCGCCGCTGTGCTTGTGTTTGCGGCGATGGGTGGCATCGGCGCGTTTGCGCTCTTGGGTGGAACGCCGAACGAACCGGACAAACCCGCGTCGGCATCACCCGGCACCAGCGTCGTTGCGGCGACGCGCGTCGTGCGAGTCTTCGTCGAGCCTGCAAATGCCCAGGTATCCGTCGATGGACGGGCCGTGACGCCGACGGACTCGGCCATCACGATCGAAGGTTCGCTCGGAAGTACGCACGCGGTGCGTGCATCCGCCAACGGACAAACCGAATCGAAAGACGTGATCTTGACCGAACGAGGTCCGGTGCCGGAGCGCATTGTCGTTGCTGCGCCGCAGCCCAGCTTCGTAGCTGCGCCCGGTCCGGCCCCCACGGGGAAAAAAGGGCCGTTGCCGCGGGCATCTGAAACGAAGAAACAGCCGCCGCCTCCGGGCGACATTTTCATGGGTCGATGACCATGGCGCGAAGATTCGGTTCATGCCCGGCGTCGTTTGTCATGACGGCATCGTTGTTCGTTGCGTGTTGCCTCGGTTTTTCGGGACAAGCTTCGGCGGACGGATTGGCCGACGAGGCGGAGCTGCACTTTCAACTGGGCACCGGCGATTACCAAAAAGGCGAATACACTTCGGCGCTCGAGCACTTCATGGTGTCGAATCGGCTCGTGCCGAATCGCCGCGTCGGGTTCAACATTGCGCGGACCTTCGAGCAGCTCAAACGTTTTCCCGATGCGTATCGGTATTACACCGACGCACTCGAGGGAGAGACAAACAAGACCGCGATCGACGCTGCACGTACGGCACTCGAACGGCTGACGCCCTACGTTGCGCTGCTCGATGTCGTGACGAATCCGCCGGGGGCGACGATCTACATCGATCGCAAGGATCTCGGATCTCGCGGGCGAACGCCGCGTGCCCTCGCGCTCGCTCCGGGCACGTATCGCGTGATCGTGGAATTGCCGGGATATGAATCCGCGTCGAGTCAGCCGATCTCGGTTCAAGTCGGCAACACGGAAAAAGTACCGCTCGAGCTCAAACGGATCGAAGGTCGAGTCGAAGTCACATTGACCGGCGCGCCACACGCTGCGGTTCGCGTCGACGACGAAGCGAGCACACCTGTATGTACGGCGCCGTGTGAGTTCGCGCTTCCCGTAGGCAAACACGAACTGTTTGTCACGGCGGACGGAGTCGCCTCCGCGCCCAAAACCGTGCAAGTCGTGGCGGGACAGAAGGTCGCTGTGGGTGTTGCGTTGCGTCCACCCTCCGGCGTCGTCGTCGTCGGTTCGACCGAGCCCGGTGCGCTCGTGACGATCGATGGTCGTCCGGCGGGTTTTACCCCGGCGGTTCTTCGTGACGTACCGGTCGGTCCGCGGCGCGTGCAAATCAGCGGCAAAGGGTACGCGACGCAAACGCGGGACATTGTCGTTCGTCAAGGTGGCCAAGTGGATCTGGGGGTGATCGATCTCGTCCCCCAACGCGAAGTCACCGCGGTTTCACGTTATGCGGAGCGAATCGACGACGCACCGAGCTCCGTCAGCGTGATCGACGGACGCGAGATCGCGGCGTTCGGATATCCGACGATCGCCGAGGCTCTGCGGGGTGTGCGAGGTTTGGCGCTCTCGAACGATCGGGTGTACGCGTCCGTGTCCGTGCGGGGGATTGGCCAGCCAAACGATTACGGCAGCCGCCTGCTCGTGTTGTCCGACGGTCAAGCGCTCAATGACAACTTGCTCAACAGTTCGTACATCGGCAGCGATGGTCGCAGTGATTTGGCGGATATCGATCGAATCGAAGTCGTGCGGGGTCCGGGCTCGCTCTTGTACGGCGCCGGGGCGTTCGCCGGTGTCGTCAACCTCGTCACGCGCGGCCGTGATGCACCCAATGGCGTGCACGTGGGCGTAGGAACGTACGACAATGCGGTGTTACGCGGGCGCGGGGGTTTGCAATGGAAGTTCGGCCAGGACAAAGGTATTTGGGCGAGCGGGTGGGGGGCGCAATCGAATGGATTCGATTTGGAATTACCCGTGAGCGGAAGTCCCGACCCGATCCGTGTTCGCGGCGTTGAACGATTTCAGGCCGGGGGCACTGCCGGACGCGTCTTTTTGGGGCCCGCCACGATGCAATGGTATTTGCATCACCGTACGCAAGTCAGTCCCGTGGGGGCTTATGCCACCGAATTGAACAATGCTCGTAATGCGTTCGCCGATACTCGAATGATGGTGGAAGCACGTTACGAACCGCGGCTATCGAATTCGGTGCAGCTTCTTTTTCGCGCTCATGGCAATCATTACACGTACGACGGCACGTATGCCTTTGCCGGCAATATCGACAATATCGAGAAATTCTCGGGGTCTTGGATGGGCGGTGAAGCGCGTCTCGTGTATTCACCCGGACCGCGATTTCGTTTGACCGTGGGCGGCGAAGGACAATGGCATCCGGAAGCGACGTTGACCGGCACGCGCCATACGCCGCCGCAGGCGGATTTTCGGTACATGAATGAAAAGCGGCCATATTATTTCGGCGCCGGTTATGCATTGGCCGAAGGATCGCCATGGCCGTGGTTGCGTTTGTCCGGAGGCGTGCGCATCGACGGATACAGCACATTCGGGGCGGTCGTGGTGCCTCGAGGGGCCATCATCATCAAACCCTCGCGCGCCGGAATCCTCAAGATCATGGGCGGTCGAGCATTTCGAGCGCCGAGCATTTACGAGCAGTTGTACAACGACAATGGCCAGTCCCAAGAAAAAGCTCTGACCCTCGACGCCGAAAAGATCGTTTCCGGCGAGATCGAATATTCGCATCGATTTCTCGAAGATTGGGTCGCGCTTGCCGCCGCGCATACGAGTGTTGCGGACGGCATCATCGAAACCGAACAAATACCCGGAAAAACGACGGTTCGTTATGCCAACCAGAGCGAGCGCATTTTGGTGATCGGTGCCGATGCCGAATTGCGTCGTGAATGGCGCAAAGGCTGGATGCTCGCGGCAACGTACGGCTATCAACGAGCGCGATACCTCGATGCGGTCAATGGCGATCGGCCGACGCCGAATATCCCGGAGCATTTGGGCAGCGTACGGTTTGTCGTGCCCATATTGCCTACGGTGGCGTCGCTCGGTACGCGCGCCACGGTTGAAGCGCCAAGATTGATCGATGGCCTCAATTCCACGCCTATGGGTATCGTCGCGGATGTTACCGTGTCCGGAGAACTGAAAACGTATGGCTTGAGGTATGTCGTCGGCATTTACAACGTTGCCGATCGGCGTTACTCCGCGCCGGTGACGGAAACCTTCGCGAGCCGCACGATGCCCCAAAATGGGCGCACTTTTTTGGTGGATCTCGTGGGAACGTTCCCCCCGTGAAGCAATTCGTTTCATGACGACGATCCGGCCTTCGAGGTTTCGGTCGAGATCGATCATGGGTGTATGTCAATCGACGGGTACATTTCTTCGATTCTATACGACCGTCGTCAAATCGGCAATCGTCACATCAATCAGGTGCAAAATGCGTTTTTCAAGACGCTCGAAGGCTTCTTCGTCGGCGATATGGCGATCATTGGGCACATGAATGAATCCGCTGCGCACGAGCGGCCATCTTTGTGTTTCGAGCACCTTTTCTCGTACCGATTGCAGAGCAAAAAACACCTCTTCGCATAGATAACCCCCGGCGTCTTCACTAACTCGCACCGAGCCTTCTTCCGACGACCGAACGATCCGGTCGACGGGCAAGGCTGTCCGAAGGGTCTTTGTCGCCATGGGCCGAGGTGGCACGGCAAGAGCGCCGGCATTGTCACGACGTTCCGGGTGTCGTCGATTGGTGGCCGATAATTCGATTTCAATCGAATCGCGCGCCATACCCAGCGCAATGGCCACGTGCGGCCGAATTTCTTCAATGTATTGCTCGAGCAGACGCGGTGCTTCGCCCCAGACGACGGGCAATTTGCGCCCCACGATGGTGCCTCCGCGAATGGTTTGTCCGTCCAATGAACTTGCGAGCTTTCCGCTGGGATTCCACGATGCTCCGCCAAAAGGTTCGAAACCCGTGACGAGAATACGCAATTGGTTGGCGCGTATGCATTCCTGAATCGATTCGCGAAAAATCACCCAAGGGTAATCCATCAAAGCACCGTCGAACATCGCCGACAGTATCGCGTGGCGCCGCCGGTGAAATCAAGTCCAAGGATCTCGAGCGACCGGTATCGAGTCTTCGAGCAACGTTTCAATCATGTTGCGGACTGTTTCACCTCGTGCATTGGCGATTGCCCGATAGGCTGCTTTCTCCCACCTTTTGGGCCATGGCGCGTCTGGCATGCGTGTTGCGAAGGCTCATGCCGCGTCATGGATGGTGAATTTCGAATCCCCGTACGATCATGGTCATGGCTGACGATGTTTCGTCGTGGGATGACGATTCGACGGAATTCATTCCGTTTCGAAGGTCGATGGCGAGCGTCAGCATTCGGGGGAAGGCGGTAAATATGCTTATCGTCGCGGCGATTTTGGCGTTGGTCGTGGGGCTCATGTTGGGCCTGTTGGGTGGAGGCGGCGCGATTTTGACCACGCCCATGCTGATTTATCTTGTCGGCCTCGAACCGAAGGAGGCGATTACCGCATCGCTTGTCGTGGTTGGGGTGACGAGCGCCATAAGCGCGGGATTTCATACTCGTCTTGGGAATGTCGATTTTCGTACGGGGGCCATATTCGGCGGTGCGGGAATGACGGGTGCTTTCGTAGGCGGGAGACTCGCCGGGTATGTGAGTGCCACGGTATTGTTGTTGGCATTTGCGGCCATGATGCTCGTCACCGCCATTATGATGTTGAAGGGCCGTGGCGAATCCGCCGGCGATGGGCGAATGCATGCGGCAAAGGCGATGGCGGTCGGAGCGGTGGTTGGATTCATCGCCGGATTGGTGGGAGCCGGCGGTGGTTTTCTGATCGTTCCGGCATTGGTTCTTTTTGGCAACATTCCCATGCGTCGCGCCATCGGCACATCGCTTTTCGTGATCACGCTGCAATCCATCGCGGGATTTGCCGGGCATATTGCGCATGCTCGGGTGCCGTTGTCCGTCGTTGCACCCATTACGGCAATGACCGTCATCGGAACCATCGTGGGCGTACGTTATGCGCAACGAGTGTCCACTACGGCGTTACGTCGAGCATTTGCGTGGTTTGTCTTGGCAATGGGGATCTTTGTCTTGGCAAAACAAGTTTCGTGGCCGGTGACGCTTCTTTTTGCCGGCGTTGCCTTGTCGGTAGCTTTTTGGGTGTCTCGTGCGTCGGCGCGTGAACCACAGCCGGGTGCGTCAGGTACGAATTCGACGTCGGCCTTGAATGTTCCGTGCCCGACAAACCAACGACCCGTGCGGGGGTGAGTTCATTCGCACGCTTCATTCGTTGTTGGCGCTCCACGATCTGCACCGAAGGTTCATGCCTTTGCGACGCAGACGTTCGTCAGGCTCGCTCGTCATTGCCATCCGCTGCGCGACGCTCGTATACTGACGGGCGGACATGCAATCGGCTCCCGCACTTCCGCTAGAGAAACTTGCGGCGATCGACGCCAAACTGCAGGCGGGTTTGCCTCGGGATCGCGTTTTTGCGGATGCAGGAGTGACCGCGGAGACGTGGGAACGAGCCAAAGATGCTTGGTTTGCCCGAATGGCGAACGAGGCTGCGCGAGGCAAGGGTCGAAAACTGCACAAGCGCTACCACGACCTGCTGCGTGCGGCTCGTGCGGAGGCTGTTTCGGACGAGCGACAAACCTTGGTCAAACCCAACGGTAAAGCGCCCAAACCGCCGATCGCTCGTTTGTCGCCGCTCGCGGCGCAATATCGTCCGGACGCACCGCGGGTGTCGTCCACGGATGTCGCCGATTCTCCATCGGGCTTGATGCGTGCGCCCGGCGTCGTGGTGGCGGCACCCGCGATTGTTTCGCCCGCGCGCGAGAGCTCCCCGGGCGGCGGTGGTCTCAAGCACGGCCTACCGTTTGGCGGGACAAGCCGATCGCCCCGTGACGAAGATGCGCCGGTCCTTGTTGCCGCCGCGTCTGGCTCGACAAACCAGCCGGCCAATCACCCACCCGCCCGGGTGCGAAAAGAGACCATCGCGTTCGACATGCCCGTCAGTGAGGACCAGACGATCCTGCATACGGGTCATACGGGTGCGAACAAGGCGGCGCTGCCGTTTGTCTCGACTAAACAGACCCAAGCGTCTTGGGATGAAACGACCGAGCCCGTGCGTTCGCCTTTGCGCAACGAGCCGCTGCCGTTTGTCTCGGCGAAGCAGCGCTCCGCGGCGAATCCCCAGGCGTCGCCGTCGCGAGCATCCGGGGTCAAGGATGCATTGCCGTTTGTCAATCCACAACAAGCAGCTTCTCCATCGAGTGTGTTCGCGGCGCCGGTGAAGCAGGCGGCCGCACCTCCACCGCCGCTCGATTCGGATCCGCTTGCACAGACGCACGTGGCGAATTCGGGATCGCGTGGTGAGGTCTTGCCTTTTGGGAACAGCAAAGCGGCGCCGGTTGCTGCACCTGCCGCGACAAACCCGTCCCAGGCATCCGGGCTTCCGTTTCAAAAAACCGCGTCGCAACCACCGCCGGCGTCGCCTTCGAGTCCACCGCCGGCGAACGTTTCGTCGGGTTTGCCTTTCCAAAGGGCATCCGTCCCACCGGTTTCCGGGTCGCGTCCGGGTTCGCAAGCGCCGCCGCCGAATGCGCCCGAGCCGTTCGATTTGACGCGATATGCGTGTTTGTGCGCCGAGCTGGCGCGTTATTCCGACGACACCGAACGGGTCTTTGCTCGTTATGGCTTGGCCGATCCGCAAGTTCGGGCATCCGTCGATGCGACATGGCGTGCACGACTCGGCCAAGATCCGCAGCTTTATCGCACCTGGCAAGAGTATTACCAACACTACTCGACCCAGTGGTTCGGTCCGGGCCGCAAAATATAAACCGGCCAAGAATGTCTTTCGCCTCGTCAATGCGGTCTTGGAGGCGGAATCGAAATCCGCTAGCATGACACCATGCCGGCACAAACTGCGATCTTCTCGCTTGAAGGCGACGCTCTTCCCGCAGATGCCACGACGGCGCTTTTCGAAGCGCGCGAGTCGATCTCCGAGCCTTATTCAATCCACGTGACGTTTGCCACGCGCGATACATCGTTTCGCGCCGAAGATTGTTTGCGAACTCGTCTGTGCCTCGTGGTCACATCGGGCCTGGGTTTGCCGCGGTACTTCGATGGCCTTGTGGATCGCGCACGTTTCGTGCGTGTCGTGGATGATGAACGCCACTTCGAGATGCGATTGCGGCCTGCGCTTGCGGGTCTGGAACATCGCGAAGGTTGTCGCATCTTCCAAGAGAAAACGATCGTGCAGATTGTCCAGACGATCTTCGAAGAAGCCGGATTCGGCGACAAGGTCACCTGGCAAATCACAAAAGAATACGAACCGCGCGAGTTTGTCGTTCAGTACAATGAAACGCAATTGAACTTTGTCTCGCGGCTACTCGAGCACAACGGCATTTTCTACTTCTTCCGTCACGGTCCCGAAGGCCATCAGATGATTCTCGGTGATGATCCTTCGGCTTTCGAGGCCGACGGACCTTTGCCGGTCATTTTCGGTATCTCTCAAGGCATTGGTTTGCCCGGGGTCGAGCCGCTGCGAAATTTCTCGCGAAGTCGGGCTCTACGAACCGATCGCGTGCACTTGCGGGATTACGATTTCGAGCGTCCGGGTACGAGTCCCGAAGCGCATCAGCCCGGCAAGGAGGCATTTCCTTTGCCGTATTTCGAGTACCCCGCGGGGTTTGTCAAGAGCGCCGTCGGTTCACGATTGGCCGAAGCGCGCTTCAAATCGCTGCGCCGCGACGCCGACACGTGCGAAGGTGAAAGTCGCGCCGTGGGGCTCGTGGTGGGCGCTCCGTTTGTCGTGGAAGGAGCCGCGCAACCGTGCCTTTTGGGCGAGTTCGTGACGACGCACCTCACGACATCGGGCAAACAAACGCGTTCGGGGGGCAATACGAACAGCACGCTCGAGAACAAGTTCTCGGGTATTCCCAAAGGGGCGCCGTTCGCGCCGCCGATTCGGGCGAAAAAGCCGCGTATTCACGGCATACAAACGGCCGTCGTGACCGGTTCGAGCAAACAAGAGCAGACGATACACGTCGACAAGTACGGCCGGATCAAAGTGCGATTTTATTGGGATCGCGTAAACCAACAAGATCACACATCGAGCTGCTGGATTCGAATGGCGCAGCCCGAAATGGGCAGTTCCATCAGTTTGCCGCGTGTCGGCTGGGAAGTATCGATTGCGTTTCTCGATGGCGACCCGGATCGGCCCGTCGCAATGGGACGTGTGTACAATGCCGAGAAGACGCCGCCTTATGCGCTTCCGGGCGGGAAAACGACCGGAGCGCTCAAGAGCTTGTCTTCTCCGGGCGGTGGAGGGTTCAACGAAATCAAATTGGGCGACAGTGCCGGAGGTCAGGGTTTTTCCATTCACGCCCAAAAGGATTACAACGTCGTCGTTCAAAACGACAAAATCGAAGAAACGGGTGTCGACGAAGACCAAAAGATCGCCGTCAATGGCATTCGTACGATCGGCGTGAACGATGATACGAGCGTCGGGGGCAATCAAGAGGTCAACATCGGCGCGAATCGCTCGCAAAACATCGGCGGCAGTCAGAGCATTACCGTCAGCGGTAACGAGACCAGCAATGCAACGGCGAATTTCGTCGAAAAGATCGACGTCAATCGGACGTATTCGGTCGGTGGAAATTGGATCACGATCTGCAATGGTCTTACGCAATCCGTCACGGGCGATTTCACGCGCAACACCGGTTCGGTCGAATTGCAAGGCACGATTGGAAACATCAATGACACGATCGTGTCTTCGTATGATGAAACAATCGGGGCGGTCAAGATTCAGCTCGTCAATGGCAGTCACGGTGAAAAAGTGGCGGCGGATAAGAGCGAAACGTACATGGTCGGCGAATTGCATTATACGAAAGCCGGCATGGATTCCGAAGCGGGCGGTTCCGTCACGAATATGGTCGGTGGGCTCCATTATCGAAAACTCGGCGGCGACTTCACGGTCAAGTCCCCCATGATCACGCTGCTGGGCGGCATCGGTACCTTCAATGGCGGCGGCAGCCAATTGAAATTGGGCGGCGCACCCGTGCATATCACGACGCCAAAACTTCAAGTCAAATCAGCGCTCGTCGTCAAGATGAGCGGCTCGATGAAACTCGGCTGAAAGCAGGAAAGAGGAAAACATGAGCGAGCCCCATATTCGTGTCCTTCCTGCGTTGTCCGTGGAAGGTTATACCTACCGCGTATTGCAGTACGAACTCGTCGAGACATTATCCGAGCCGCCTTATTTGGCTTGTGAAGTATTCGATGATGCTGCGGCTTTGCCATTGCCGCAAAACATCGTGGGGCAAAAAGCCCGTTTGACGCTCAAGCGCAGCAATGGCAGCCAAGAGCGAGCGTTTGCCGGGACGATCATTTCGGCGGAAATGATTCCGGACGATGACGACGTACCGGCATTGCATTTGCGCATCGAAACCGATTTGTATCGTTTGGCTCGCCGTACCAATTGCCGAATTTTTCAAGAAAAAAGCGGCGTGGACATCGTCAAGGAAGTTTTCGCGGACGCGGGGGTTCCGACATCGCGACAAGAATGGCTCGTCTCGGAATCGCACCCCGTGCGTAATTACACGGCACAATATCGTGAAACGGATTTGGATTTCATCCAGCGTCTTCTGTACGAAGAGGGCATTTATTATGCCGTTCGGGCCGGAGAAGAAGGCGAAGTATTCGTATTCAGCGATCATCCCGATGGCGTCGGCGTCATCGAAGGCTCGGGCTTTTTGAATTTCATCGATGATTTCGGATTCGACGGCGGCATGAACAAGGTCATGCGCGTATCGCAAACGAATTCGGTTCGGACCGACAAAGTTCATTTGCGTGATTACGATCCCGAGCGACCTTCGTTTACGCTGGAAGCCAAAGAAGAGAGCGAAGACGAAGGCGAACATGCATTGGAGATTTACGAGTACCCTGCGCGAACCGCCGACGATGCCGAAGTCAAACGCCGGGCGAAGATTCTCTTGCAATCGGTGCAAGTCGGTCGCGACGTTATCGAGGGACAAACGGGTTCCCTCGGTTTGTTGCCGGGCTTGAAATTCTCGATCATGGGTCATCCTTATGATCCGATTAATCAGGAATTGCTCGTCACGGGCGTGAAAATCGTCGGTTCGGATCCGCGTCAATTCAGCGACGGTAAAGATCGCCCGTCGAAATACGTTTGTGAATTTGCCGGCGTGCCGACGGAAAAAACCAAATATCGTCCGCCGCGCCGAGAACGTGGAGCCAAAATCCTTGGTACGCAAACGGCCGTCACGACCGGATCGAGCGGCAGCGAAATTCACGTCGACAAATCCGGCAATGTCAAGGTTTCTTATTACTGGGATCGGTCGGGAAAAACCGACGATACCTCGAGTCGCTGGATGCGCACGAGCCAATTGACGCTCGGTGGATCGATGCTCTTGCCGCGTGTCGGTTGGGAGGTCAGCGTTTGTCACGAAGCGGGCGATGTCGATCGTCCGTACGTCATGGGGCGTATGTACAACGCGCTCACGCCTCCTCCTTATGGTTTGCCCGGGGCGGCGATGCGGAGCGCATTGCAAACGGCGACGTCTCCCGGTGGTGGAAGCACCAATGAAATGCGGATGCACGACACCAAAGGGGCCGAAGAAATATTCTTCAATGCCTCGCGTGATGCGTCCACGCACGTAAAAAACAATGCCAGCGAATCCGTCGGGAACAATTACACCAAGAAAATCGGCGGCAATCTATTGCAAGACGTCACCAACAGTATGACGGTGAACGTCGGTTCGAATCAGAGCGTCGACGTCGGTGGAAATCAAGCGCTCAAGGTGGAGACGTTCCACGTCGAAGAAATCGCGGGCGATCACGAATTGAACATCGGTGGAAATCGCGATTTGCGGGTCGGTGGGGATCATAAAACCGACGTCGGGGCCAATAGCGAAACCAATACGGGCAGCAATCATATCGACTTGGTCGTCGGTGCCGTCGCCCATAATACCTTGGCGAATCTCGATCACAAAGTGGGCAGCGCGCTCGTCGAACTTGCCGTGGGCAGCCGTGTGATCAACGTCGGGGCGGATCGTACGGAGACGGCGGGCCTCATCAAATTGGCGGCGGTCAAAGGCGGGCGTGGGGTCGAAATCGGCGGATCGCTCGATGTCAAAGCCATCGGCGCCGTCGCCAACTTGGTCACCGAAGACAAATCGGAGAAATCCGGCGGGCCATTCACCGAATTGGCCATTGGGGCCCAAATCGTCAAAGCCGGCGGAAATGTCACTTTCGAGGCGGAGAATCTGCTCACCGTGGTCATGGGCGCATCGATCTTGTCGCTCACCCCGGCGAGCGTCGCAATTCTAGGTTTGTCTGTGAAAATCGATGCGGACGTCACGGATCTCTCGGTCCTGGTCATCGACAACTGAGCGAGGCGCGTATGGCAAGGGAATTTCAAGCCGAGATCAACATTACGGACATCGACACGTTGCGCGTTTCGCGGTTTGTCCAGAAACACGAATCCGGACGTCCCTTCGAAGCCAACGTCGAAGCGTTGTACCTCGGGTACATCGAATTGGAACGGCTCATCGGACAAACCGCGACGGTGTATTTCGGTGCCACGGACGAACCGATGAGTTCCTTTGCGGGGGTCATTGAAACGGCGACCGTCGTCGGGGGCAGCGACAAAGGGTTCGATACGAAGCAGACGAAATACCAAATTCGTCTCGTGTCGGTATTGGCGTTGCTCGAACGTATTGTCACGTCGCGCATTTTCCAAGATTTGTCGGTGCCGGATATCGTGACGAAGATCTTCGACGAGCTCGGCATCAAGTACAAATTGCAGCTCGTCGGTTCGTATCAGCCGCGCGAATACTGCGTGCAATACCAGGAATCGACGCTCGCCTTCATTTCGCGTCTTTGCGAGCATGAAGGGATACAGCTCTTGAGCGAGCCGAATGATGAGGGAGCCGAACAAATCGTTTTGGCGGACGATAGCAAGTCGGCGCCGTTCATCGCCGGAATTCCCGTTATCGTCTCCGTGCCGCGCGCTTCGCTGCTCGACGTGAAAGATGCCGCGTATGCATTTCGTCCGAAAAGCTGCGTGCAATCGGGCAAAGTCGTTCTTCGCGATTACAACTTCGAACGCCCGAAGCTGGATTTGACGTCCACCGCTACGGCCAAAAAAGATTCGGACCTCGAATTGTACGATTATCCGGGTGGGTATTTCGATCCGGGCGAAGGCAAGCGTTTGGCGCAGGTGCGTCTCGAAGCGGAACAAATTGAAACGAATACGCTCGAGATTGACGCTGTTTGCACGCGAATCGTCCCGGGGCATCGTTTGACCTTGATCGACGCCAACGAGCTCGACGGGACATATTATGTTTTTTCGGTGATTCACACGTACGACAATCGAGCGGAGGCGCCGGCGAATCAGCCGCGTTATCAAGCTCGGGCCAGGCTCGTCCCGGAAGCATTGCCGTATCGTCCGGCGAGAAAAACCCCGATTCCCATCATTGCGGGACCGCAAACGGCGGAAGTCGTCGCTCCCGACGGTTCGCCCGGCGAAACCATTCACACGGACAAACACGGCCGTTGCAAAGTGAGTTTTTTCTGGGATCGCTCGGGCATTACGGATGATCGCGCGTCGTGCTGGATGCGCGTTGCGCAACTCCAAACCTCGGGTTCGCTCATTCTTCCGCGCGTGGGCTGGGAGGTCATCGTCGAATTTTTGGAAGGCAATCCGGATCGACCGATCATCACGGGACGTCTTTACAATGGCGTTTTCATGCCGCCGTATGCCTTGCCGGAAGGTAAAACGCGGACGACGCTCAAGTCGAATAACACGCCGGGTGGTGGCGGGGCCAACGAAATTCGTTTCGAGGACAAGGCCGGGGCCGAAGAAATCATGATTGCCGCGCAAAAGGACATGAAGATTGTCGCGGCAAACAACACTCATCGGCATGTCGCGAACAACGATGCGACCATGATCGGCAACAATGCCGCGCTCGAGGTCGGTGGGAACCAGACGGTCAAAATCACCAAGGGTTTGCAGCAAACGGTCGGCGCCGATCAATCCGTGAGCGTCGGTGGAAATCGCAACGTCGAAATCAACGCGGTCAATTCGTTGAACGTGCACGGAAGTTCCACGACGAACGTCGGCGGGAACCAATTCGAAATGGACGGCAATCCATTGCAAGCATTGCTGGCCATTGCCGCTCAAGCCGCCGAAGATTTCCTCAATTCGCTGGCCGACAAAGCCGTCGAGAAAGTCCAGTCGCAGGTCGAGGATGCCATCAATCAGGTGATGGGCCCGATCAATTCGCTCAATTCGCAGGTGCAAGAAATTGCCGGCAATATGCAAGCCGTCGCGAATGGCGATTTGGGAGCCATGGGAGCCATGGCCGCCAATGCTGCGGGTTTGCCCGGAGCGGCCGAATTTGCGCAATCGTTGGCCGGTCCGCCGCCACCACCTACGGAAGCCGGGCAAGCCATCGGCGATGCGGCCGGACAAGTCAATCAAGCGGCGGAAGCGGCCAACAACGCGGCCGGCCAAGCGAATGCGCTCACGCAAATGGCTGCGGAAGCGTCGCGCAATGCATTGCATAACGTCATCGGTCAGGGCGTCGGAGCTGCCGAAACTGCGCTCGCTCATGCCATGGGTTTTGAACCGGCGGGTGGCGGTGGTTCGTCCGGTGCGAACATGACCGGGCCGAATGTGCAAGTCGACGGTGTGGATGCGACAAACCGCGAAAAAGGTCCGGGACATTCGACGGACCTCATCGGCGGAACACACGACGAAACGATCGGCGCGCTCAAGGTGCTCGCGTCCATCAAGGATATCGATACCAACGTGGGCGCGGCGAAAACGCAGGACGTTGGTCTCGGAACGCTGCAATTGGCGATTGGTGATTATTCCGAAACCGTTGGAGCCGGAAAAACCGAAAAAGCGCTGGGCCTCGTCGTACTCACAAAAGGTGGGGAAAGCGAGACTGTCGGTGGATCGAAAACGACCATGGTGGGCGGCGCAATCATCGATAAAGTCGACGGCACGCAAGGCATCGAAGCGGGCGGTCCGGCGACGTTCGTCGGCATTTTCCACAAAGTCGAAGCGGGTGGAGCCATTACGTTCAAGTGCGGCGGCAGCGAAGTGGTGATCAACAAAGACGGGATTGAAATCAAGTCGCCGATTGTGGCCTTCCTGGCGCCGAAAATTCATTTGCCGCAAAAGGTCACGGAGCTTTGATGCTGGCGCAAAAGCCCGAGGGGGCCTCTTCCGAAGACGTTCACACTTCGGAAAACGAGGTCTCCCCGAAAATCTCACTCGAAACATTGCTCGACGAAACCACCGCCCGGCAGGCCCAGACCGGCACGGAAGCCGCGCATTTGGCGCCGACCGTGACGCGTTCGGCCAAAATCATTCGTTTGGCGGGGCGTAACGCGACCGTCCTGTTTCGCGGTGATCCGAATCCCGTCGACGTCACGATTCCCTCGGACGTCGATCCTGAATTCATTGCCGAGGCGCACGCTCGAGGCGACCATGTCATGGTGGAATCCACGAAAGGTGCCGAAGCATTGATCGTGGGCGTGCTGCAAACCAAGAATCCACGTGAATTGCATTTGAAGGCGCAATCGATTCATATCGAGGGCGAACAAGAGGTGCTTTTCAAGTCGGGACGAGGCGCATTACGGATTCGGGAAGACGGCGATATCGAGCTCATCGGAAATCGCATCAGCGCGGCTTCACGGGGCCTGTTCCGCATCGTCGGCCGTCTTTTGCGCTTGAATTGAGGCCCCATTACCATGATCACCCCGCTCGGAAAAACCCCGATCGCGCATACGGACGTGTCCGCGCGCCTCGAACACCCGCTTACGGACGGGACAAACGTCTTGTTTTGCTCCACGTTTCAGCTGGCGTGGAACGAACTGCGGAACTCGTTTGGCGGGAACGTCCGATTGGAGGGCGATCCGCCTCTGGCTTTGGCGTTGGAAAAGCCGGGGCCCAGTGTAAAGGAGGTCGATGCTGCGTCGTGTGTGGTGGGCGGAGGTGTCGGTTCGGCATTTCTTGCGAATATCGATCGAGAATTGCGGCAAAAATTCGGTGCCCGTGATGATTTCATGCTCCCCGAGCGACTCGAGCCCGATGCGGTATTGGCGTACGCGTATTTGTCGAAAGACCTCGAGTTCGAGACGCCGTTTGCGGTAAATCGCGCCGCGGGTATCATGTTTCGCAATGGAGCCCGCGTGGCGCATTTCGGAGTTTGGGCGGAAGGAGACGACAAAGTTCGCGCCCAACGCGCCAAACAGGTCGTTGTGCATCATTACGGCGATACCGGCGAGTTTGTCCTGGAGCTATTGACCAAAGCGGCCGACGATCGCTTGATCATCGCGCGTATTTCCCGAGGCGCGACGTTGCTCGATACCGTGGACGCCGCATTGACGCACGCCAATCAAAAGCCGGGATTTTTTGCTCGACTCCGGGCCAAGACGGAGCTCGATGCGAGCGAAGTCGTACGTATTCCCATTCTTCAGGTGGACTTGATTCGTTCTTACGTTGAATTGACGGGGCGCAAGGTCGTCGGTCAAAATGCATTCATTCAGGAAGCCAAACAGCGTATTCGCATGAGCCTCGATGAAAAGGGCGCCGTATTGCGCTCCGCTGGCGTCGTTCTCGCGCCGCGTGGTGGCCTTCCCAAGCGCCGGTTCATTTGCGATCAGCCGTTTTTGGTCATGATGATTCGCAAAGAACAGCGGCATCCATATTTTGCTTTATGGCTCGAGGATCCGGAATTTTTCGTGCCGACACCATAAAATGAATTCGGCGGTGTGTTCTTCGCGCGAACAGCCGACCGTGACAAGCAAACACATCTCCTTGGCGGTTTAACAAAACAAGCCCATCTTAAACTCATCGGCCAACAAAATTTCACCTCCGGCGCAATCGCAACGCGCTGTCAATGATAAAGTAGCCGACACCACTACCAGCGCGCCGAACTGCACTCTTTTCGATGCGCATGATTCTTGAAATACTAATGGCTCTTACTGTGTATGGGCATTGCACTGGAACATGGAAGAGCTCGTTACGTAACTCATGGGTTTGCGAAAAAGCAAAAATATACAAGATGTTCTTTCCTCCCGCCTGCATTTGTCGTATGCGCGCACTAGGTGGTTGGGGCAGTGAAAAATTCGAACGCATCTTCGATTGGTGAGACATCGGGCACGGAACGATTGCAACGGCTGATGGAAATCGTCCGGATTTTTGCCGCAACGACCGCCGATTACGATCGCTTGCTGCATACGGTCGTGGAGCAAACGGGGCAAGTGATGCAGGCGTATTGCGCGCTTGGGCTCATCTCCGCGGATCGGTTATGGTGGGAAGCGGTCGCCGAGTATGCGCCTGAGCCCAATACGCTGCATATTCTTGCCGAGCTCATTGGGGACCGGCGACTCGCCATGGACCAACCGGGATTTGCGACCGTTGCTGCGCGGACAGGGCAGGCACTCGTTATGCACAGTCCACTGCCCGAGCGAATGACGGCGGGGATGCGACCGGACATTCTGCGCCTCATCGAGCGCCTGCAATTCAATAGCATCGTGGTGGCGCCGATGAAGGTTCGCGGGGTGGTAATGGGGACGCTTTCGCTCCTTCGTTACGGATCGAGCAAGGTTCCGTTTGTGCAGGCGGACGTCGACTTGCTGCAGGTGATTGCGGATCACGCGGCGCTGGCGATTTCCAACGCGCGCTTATTGGTCGCCGTGCAAGCGGAGCTTGCCGAGCACACGCGCACCCAAGACAAACTGGAGCGCACCGAGGAGAAGCTGCGCCAAGCGCAAAAAATGGAAGCCGTCGGACGGCTCGCGGGAGGCGTTGCGCATGACTTCAACAACATTCTCTCCGTCGTGCTCAGTTATTGCGATCTCCTTCTGGGCAATCTTCGCCCGGGCGAACCCATGCGTGAAGATGTGGAGGAAATTCGACGAGCAGGCGAACGCGCCGCCGATTTGACACGGCAATTGCTTGCTTTCAGCCGCCAGCAAATTCTTTCGCCCCGCATATTGCATCTCAACGACATCGTCTCCGGTATCCAGCGCATGTTGCGCCGGCTGCTCAGCGAGGACGTCGAGCTATCTATCTTGCTCGTGCCGGATCTGGGCTTGTGCAAAGTGGATCCGGGGCAGTTGGAGCAAATCATTCTGAACCTTGTCATCAATGCCCGCGATGCGATGCCGAAGGGCGGGCAATTGACCATCGAAACGGCCAATGTGGTGCTCGACCAGGCCTACGTCGATGAACATCCCGAGGCGACTTTGGGACCGCACGTCATGCTTTCGGTTTCGGACACGGGGCACGGAATGGATCGGGCGACGCAGGCACGGATGTTCGATCCATTCTTTACGACCAAACCCAAAGGGGTGGGTACGGGGCTCGGATTGTCCACCGTGTATGGAATCGTCAAACAGAGCGGCGGCTGCATTTGGGTGTATAGCGAAATCAACCGCGGAACGACCATTAAAGTATATTTCCCCAAAGCTGACGCCGAGGAAATGGTCGGCGAGATCGTGCCGCAAGCGTCTGCAGCCGTGCGACCCCAAAAATCGGGAACGATTCTAGTCGTCGAGGACGATGCGCAGGTTCGGACGCTCGTGCGGAGCATTCTGTCGCGGGCGGGTTATCACGTCATCGAAGCAAGCAATGGCGGCGAAGCGTTACTGGTTTGCGAGCAGCACGGCGCGACGATTCATTTGCTGCTCACGGATGTGGTCATGCCGAAAATGAGCGGCCGACAATTGGCCGAACGTCTACGCAAGATTCGACCGACAATGAAGGTCGTCTTCATGTCCGGCTATACGGAAAATGCCATTGTCCACCACGGCGTGCTCGATTCCGATGTAGAATTCATTCAAAAGCCGATTACGCCGGATGCGCTGCTCCGCAAAGTGCGCACGGTGCTGGCTGAATGAGATTTGCAGTCTCGATCCTTGATTCTGTAGCGTGGCTCGACAAGGCCCTCGTGGGATAGGGGCAAAGCCCGATTTGGGCTGCGGTAATGCCGGATCAAGGATTGCCTGGTTGCGGCTGGATATCCGAACGCCAGCGTCCAAGGCCATTGACGCGCAGGCCCGTGGGCGGCGTTCCTGAAGGCATTCCGCTGACGAGCCCGGAATAACCTCGGTTGCCCAGCCACGAGCTATTAAAGAGGGCTTGGCCGCCCGACGACGTGGCGCCCGTGCGATTCGCGACGGCTTGCGCGACGCTCGGGCCACCTCGCGGCGATGTGGCGCTGTTGCATGCAACGACGTCGACGCGTGCGCCCGGAGCGCGACCGTTGAATCCCGCTGCATTCAAGCGATCGCCGAGTTCGGTGCCATTGATGTAGTTGCCGCCCCATTCAATGGAGCCCGGAGCACCGTGCGTGTCGATCATGACTTGTGTTTCACCGGCCAAACTCCCGGGCGTGACTTGATCCGGACGAAGAATGCGCGCTCCGGGGTATTGCGTCGGGTAATTGACGTAATAATCGTTGTTGAGGCCCGGATCGTTCGATGCCGTAATGATCGTCAACAAACCGAGCGGGTCGATGTAATACGTCGTATTCGGAACGAATCCGACATCTTGCACCGAGCCTTCCATTCCGAGCGGGTCCGGCGTCAGGTAAACGTGCAAATCCGGCGCATAATATCGATTGCGGTTGTAATGCAGTCCCGTTGCGGCGTCGGCTCGTTGGCCGGCAAAACGCAAGGCTCCGACGTCTCCGTTTGCCCGGACAACCTCACCCCAAGCCGAGAGCTCGACCTCCGCCGTCTCGCCTTCTTTGCCCAAATACAGAAATGGCGTAGCTGCGCCATCGGTGGCGATCAGCTTGAAGCCTTCGCCATCGCGACCTTCGAGCAGCGGTGTATAGCCGTCTTCTGCGAATACGCGCAAAACTCGTTGCCCGGTCGTCGTTTGCTCTTCGACGGGTGAATTGCCGTCCCAGCCGAACCAGGTCGTCGCGCCTTGGATCGTTTCGGCCATTCGACGCCCGAACGCATCATAAAGGTATTGAATGCGCAGACCGTCGCCACGAACGGCTTCCGTCAATTGGTCTTCGTCATCGTAAACATAGCGCCAGGTGCGCATCGGATCGGGCGCATGGCGCTCGGACAAACGCCCGCGTCGGTCCCAATAAAGGGCCACATCGCCCACGCGTGTCGGTCGTCCGCCTGCACCGAGCCACCAATTTTGTCCTTCGGGCATGGCGGTTCCATGCGCCGAATATTGGAATCGTTCGTCCGCGCCCAGGCCCTGTACGGCGGTCGGGCGACCAAAAACATCCAAATCATAATGGCGATTTCCGGCGGCGGAATCGCGAATGTCCGTCACGGGGCCGACTGCGGACCAAGCGTACGCGCGTTCCCGCGTGACATCGCCCTGCGCGTTTTTGATGGCGATTCTTTCCGGAAATCCGAACGTATTGCGAGTGGTATCAACGGACAAACCGTCGCGACGGCGACGCGAAATTTCGCGCCCGGCCACATCTCTCTGCACTTGCAGCGTTTCGGAACCGATCGGCGAATCGACGGAGAGCAGGTTGCCGGTTTTCTCCGTTTTGGTTTGTACGGCCCAACCGCTCGAGTATTTTCGTTCGATGATTCGCCCTTCGGCGTCATGGCGGTATTTGACTTCGAATCGGAAACCTCCGGCGCTCTGCACTTCACGCACCAGACGCCCGCCTTCGTCGTATCCGTATTCGACTTGCGTCGCGCCCGATCGCGCGTTCACGAGGCGCCCGTCGTTGTCATACGCATACCGAGGACCACCGCCACCGGGGAATTCTCGCGCAATGACTCGACCCAAAGAGTCCCGACGCTCCATCACCCGATTTTCGTCGGGTTGGAGAATCATCGACAATCGGTCGACGCCATCGTATTCGTACCCGTAAGCCAAACCGGCGAAGGTTTGTTGGCGAATCGGATTGCCTGCGGCGTCGTAGCGAATGCTATAACGTTCTCCCGCCGGGTTTTCAATCCATTGCAGTCGCAGCAATGCGTCGTAACCCATCCGGAAACGCCCGCCGTCGGCTTGAACCTGCTCGACCAGCGCCCCGGCTACCCAGCGATTGCGTCGTTCTCCGCCGCCGGCAAACCGCACACCGGTGACTTTATGCATTGCATCGGGAAGATATTCGACGCGCTGCTGGTTCGGCCCTTCGAAACTCACCAAATCGCCGCGAGAATCGTATTCCAAGCGATATTCCGCGCCCGTGGGAGTTCGCAAGGAGATGGGTTGTCCGAGTAAATCGAATGTGTAGCGGAATTCGCCGCCTTTGCCCATCTTGTAACACGTCAAATTCCCGTGGGCATCGTATTCGAGTTCGTCTTGGCTACCGTCGGGCCACAATACGGCGGTGTTTTTCCCGCGCGAATCATACTTGGCGGTCGTTTTCGCCCCGCTCTCGTCAATATGCTCGGCGACCTTGCCTTTGTGCATACGCACGCGTGCGCGACCACCACCCGGAAGCACCATTGTGCGCGTACCCGTGGCGTCATCGAATTGAAAGCGTAATGTCGCTCCGTCGGGCATCGTCAAAACGGATACCCGGCCCGAGGCGTCGTATTGACGACGCGTGACGCCCAATGCTCCGTCCGTGATCGAAATCACCCGGGCCAATGAATCATAGCGGAAAATCGTCGCATGACCACGAGGGTCGATGTATTTCTCGACCAACCCGAAATCATTACCACCATATCGACGCACATTTCCGAGCGCGTCGGTCACGGTCGAATCGTGGCGCCCGGGACCGTACGCAACGCGCGCGTGGAAAATACCTTTTGGACGATAACCACCTTCGCTCAGAGAACCCAATTCGGCCAAAATGTCCGCGTTCGAGCGTTCGCCCCAGGTTTCAATGCAGCGTTTTTCGCCGAAGAACTCACCATACACGAATCGGTACGTAATTCCGTCCGGCTGATGTTCGGCCGTCATGTAATGGTTTTCGTCGTATTCGTAACGCGTGATGACGCCGCCCGCATCGGTGACTTGCGCCAAATCGCCATTGGCATTGACCAAATACGAAACGAGTGTCTTTTGGTGTTCGACGCCGTCTCCGTCGACAAACTTGAGAATCCAAGTCGATTCCCAACCGTTTCGCTGCAGCTCTGCCCGTCGACCCACGGAATCGACAATGCTCGTGATTTCGTCGTCTTTCCAAGTGATCCGAGCGGCATTACCATATTCATCACGCAGCTCGGACAAGAAATACCGATTCGATCCTTCGGCGGCGCTCATGACGCGCAAAAGTCCGTCGTTCAAATCAACGATGATTGCATCGCCGTCCGCTCGGACTTTTCGCCCATAAGGCAACAACCCGAGTTCATTCGAGGCGGGTAATTCGAACGTCGTTTCCGTATGGCCGTCGTCGACCAAGGTAAAACGCCGACCATTACGCTCCCCGCGCCACGCCAAACTATGCGACCAACCCCAACCCAATCCAATTCGTTGATGAACCGCCGAAGTGCGATAACTGCGTTTGAATCGCACCCACATATACCCGGGCAATGTAAAATCGACGTGCTCCGGCGTATACATCGTTCCGGTCACCACATCGATCGGGTGACCTGCCGCGGCTTGTCCTTCCGCTCCAGGCGGCGCAGGCGCATTCGGCGAAGATGCTCCCGAATTGCTTCCACCACCGTCACCACCACCATTGCCTGGTCCCGACGGGCCGCCCGAATTCGGTCCCCCTTGACCTGGTCCTCCCGGACTTCCACCAGGTCCACCAGCTCCGCCGGCACCGGAAGCATTCGCTCCGCCGCCGAACGTCGGGCTCTTGTTCATTTGTCCAAGCGAACCCGTGATCCCAGCCATCCCCAACTCAATGAGAATCAGCGGCGCCCCAAGCCAGGGAAAACACGGCCCCGTAATGTTTAGACTGACAATCTCGCGCAATGTGCCCGGCTCGTTGCCGTGGCACTTCGACATGCATCCGCCGACCGTGAGGATCTTCGATCCTTCGATCTTCGTGCGCATGCACGGATCCGTAATGCCTTCCACCGTATTTCCAAACGTTGGATACGGAATGGGGAGAGGCGCAGGGGCCGCAGGTGTCAGACAAACGCTGACCGCCAAGCCAATCTGCGAGTGGGCCGATTTTTCGGTGATGGTGTCGAGGAAATAAGCAGTGACCTTCCCCATGCGGCAATGATCGCACGGGGCGCGTCTCTTCGGCAACCTACATCATGCGTCGCGCCGGCAAATTGCATGCGAGCAACAGCGGAAAATTGCCTTTCGGCTTTCGTTCACGATGCGCGGCATGCATCAACAACGCTTCGCCGTCCATTTGCCAAGGCCACGACAAATACGCCCCGCCTCGCACGACCTCGGGAATCACGGCTGGATCCCACGCGCGACCATCGTCCGGCGCACCTTCATACGTCGCATGCCAACCATCCTCCACCCACGTGCCCCAACCCATCCCGCGAATTCCAAACCCACCTCGCGGTTCGCTGTCGATACCCTTGGTGAGTGCGTTCCGGACAAACTGCTCGGGATCATGCTTACGCGCATCATCGCCCATGGAAAGCCATGAACGTGTTCCACCTTCGCGCGCGATGTATTCCCATTCCGCTTCGGTGAGCAGTCGTGCACCTTCGCGCGCCGCATAAGCGATCGCAGCGGTGGGTTCGAAGAGAGAAACCTCTGCCAAAGTCCCCACGGTCATCGTGTCTTTTGCGTCAACACCTCGAACCGGGGTTTCCGCGCAAAGTAGCGGCGGGACAAACACCTTGTGCGCGGGTCGCGCAATCGATGCCAAATCGCGAACATGCATTTTGGCTTCGTCACTCCACCCTTTCGTCATTCGCGTGAGAGCGTGTTTGTCCGAGGTGCCCAGACCCATTTCAAACGAATCGCCGACGATCGCCACCCACCCACGTCCCGTCGCCGTATCTTTGAAACGCGGAAAGACGTTGATGCGCGTCGGTTCGAGCACTTCGATCTTCGGCCCCAACGATTTTGCCAACGCGATGGACACTCGATGTCGCCGGGCATCGTCGAGACAAACCCATCGTTCGATGCCGTGAAGTTCGGGCCATGCTTCGGCGCTGGACGCATCCCGCAGGCTGCCTTTGGGCGTCGGCGCATCCGCGCGTGCCGGTGCGTCTTCGGCGAAGAGTTTGCCAAACACCGCATCTTCGAAGCCTTGGGCGGGGTTTTTCCAATCGGAACGTCGGCCCAAGTGAAGGCGTTCTGCCATCGCGTCATAGTCGGCGGCCGAAAGATGCGGGCGGAGAAGTTCGGGCGCAGCGAGTTTGTCTCGTAACGCGCCTGCGACAGCTCCCGGCGCATTCACGACACCACGCAATGAAACGTTCGTCGCTTTAGCGAGAGCGGTGAGTCGAGGTCCTCCAAGGCCCAACAGGCCATGCACCGCATTCGGAAAACGCCGAAAGTTTCCAGCCATCACGCCCTCGTGAAATTCAGTCGTCGCCTTCGATCACGATTTCACATTGCGGCAACCAAGCCTGAATCTCTTCGCGTTGCGGAAAGACCTCGGGGTTGTAGCCAAGATCGAGGGAAACGAGATTCTTTAGCTTCGAAATATCCGCCGGAACATGCTCGATGGGGTTGAGCCCCAAGTACAATTGGCGCAGGTTTGTCAAACCAAATACCCACGCGGGGATGTCCATGAGCCGGCAGCTCACGAGACTCAGTCGCTTCAGATTCCCAAGTTTGCCCAGGGACGTCGGGAGCGGCAGATCTTTGCTCAACCCGAGGTACAAATCTTCGAGCGCCGACAAATCACCGAGCGCTTCGGTGACGGATTCCAAGTCTTCGTTGTCTTCGATGTACAACGTCTCGAGTTTGTCGAGTTGACCCATCCACGAGGGCAGCGTCTTCATCGATGTTCCCGAGATTTGCAGCGATCGCAGGTTCGTCAAGGAACCAGGTTTGTCTGGGAACTGGGCGAGCGGCACGCTGTTGATGATCAACGTGCGCAAAGCGGGCAGCCGCTGAAGAACATCGACGGCGTTCGCCAGCATCGGCAGACGCACCAGATGCAGTTCTTCGAGCGTGGTACACGACGACAGGTCCGGAAGGGCGACGAGGTGCGTGGCATCGGTCAGATCCAGCTTTCGCAGGTTGGGCAACGAGGTGATCGCCGACGGCAATTGCGCGACGGGATCGAAGCCCCCGACGTGAAGCTCCTCGAGTGCCGAGAGCGCACCGATCTCTTCAGGGAGCGCGTTGATCCCCGTGCAACTGAGGTTCAGCGTGCGAAGTCGTTTGAGCTCAAACAACCATTCCGGAAGCGTACGCAGCGGATTGACGGAGACGTCCAACACCTCGAGCTGAGCGAGCTGAGCGAGCTTCTTGGGCAATGCGCGCAGCTTCTGTTCACGAAGCGAGAGCTCGCGAGCAGAGGCGGCATGTTTGAGGGCTTCGTCGACGTCGGAGAACTTTGCCGCGGTGGTCATCAAGGTTCCTCTTGACGCACCCCTTACTGCTTCGGCAAACCGCTGACAAGGAGTGTTTTACCTATTGTAACTTGCGTTCGTGTTCTGACTGTACTGCACGCGGTTGCTGTTTTGCCTGCCGGGGCGGAAGTCCATATCGAGGCGTTCTGCACCGGGCGTATCGTAGACGACGCGCATTTGGTTTGCCGCAGCAAACCTTTCCAAAGCGGCCGCGCAGTTCGGACATGATCGCGAGCCGCCGGAAATGCGGGCGGTCGTGCCGCGCAAAGCCGGATTGACTTTGGATGCATCTCCTCCCGCGAGCTCCCGCATGATTTTGAATTCGCTGTGCGACTCGCGATAACACGTGCCAAACGTCGCGCCTTCGCCACGGATGTCGTGAATGTATTGGTCGTAGTTATCGTGGACTCGTCCGGACCAACCCGATTGGAATTGAAATCGACCTTCCTCGGTTTGCGCTTGAGGATTCTGAATCGGTGTAACGCGTCCGCGGCGATCTTCGAGCGTTCCTGTGGCCACGTGTGGTGCCAGGCCAAACGGATCGACATCGGTGATGGGATTGTCGCCATACCGATATTGATTCAAATCCGGCCTGATTCCCAATGGATCCGGGCTGATGTAACGGCCCGTTTGCGGGTCGTAATAACGATGCCGGTTGTAGAAGAGCCCGATCTCCGGATCCGCGTATTGCCCCTGCGCTCGAATGGGGCTGTCGATTCGCGCATCCGCGCGCGGCACCAATTCGCCCCACGCTTTTCGCTCGTATTCGCAAAGAACTTCGCCCGAACCATCGACCAATGCCATGGGCATTCCCGCTTGGTCGAGGACATAATACGCCCAGGGTTCGTCTTGTTCGTTGCGACGAACCTTCATTCCCCACGGAACGAGCGCGTCTTCCGACCAGCCATACGTGCGTTCTTCGACGATGGGGTCGCCATTTGCATCGGCCCGGCGGCGAATTTCATGCACGAGACGATCGCCGTTCCAAATGAATCGCGTCGAGGAACGTTCGAGCTTTTTGCCCACTTTGCGATCGACGTATTTGGATACACGACGACCGAGCGGATCGTATTGGAAGGACACGATGTCGCCGTTCGGCAATTCCACTTTTTCGAGCATCCCGCTCGCATTCCAAACGTATCGTGTCCGTTCGACGCCCGCGCCCGGAACAGCGTGGCGTTTTTCAATGATCCGACCAAGCTCGTCGTAATCGTACGCGTCCGCGTCGTGTTGTTCGAGCCGATTACCGGCGCCGTAACGTCGAGATTCGCCGCGCAAGAATACGTTGTTCGTCCCGTCGTAATCCCATTGTTTACGGGATTGGCCGTCCGTTGTTTGGCTCGTCAAACGGTGTTTGCCATCGTAGCCGTATTCGATGGAATTCTTGCGCAACGTATCCCAAGCGCTCACGAGTTCGCTCATGGCGTTGTAGGCGAATTGCCGTTCGAATGTTACGTCGGGACCAACGGGGGCACCGAGCGCCGGCAAGTTCTGCCCGAGCCCTGATTTGCGGGTTGAACGTGTTCGCAATCGAGTCAAATTGCCGACGAGATCGAAATCGAGCTCCATTCGCCCACCCGCGCCGAACGCTCGGGCAACTTCTCCACCGCCGGCATCGCGGGTAAAGGTCAATTCGGCGCCGTCGCCGGTTTGAATACGCACGGGATTGCCGACGGCGTCGCGTTCGATTCGTTGCGAATAACCGAAGCTGCCGTTGATTTCCGTATTTCTTCCCGCACGATCGTATGCGTGACGAACTTCGAAGCTTTGCCCGTCGACGACTTGGATTTCTTTGACGACGCGACCTTGGGCATCGCGTTGCAATAAGAATTCGCCCGCGGGCGAACGCATGCCGAGAGGTCGTCCACACGCATCCCATTGAAATTCGTGCTCGGTGCCGTCGGGAAAGGTCTTTTTCACAACGTGGCCGAGGGCGTCATATTCGAATTTCGTCACGTCGCCTGTATGCGTGCGTTTTTCCGTGACCAGCCCCATGGCGTCGCGTTTGTACGAAATGGCGCGACCATCGAAAAACGTCTCTTCCCGAACGAGGCCCATCGGATTGTATTGCGTTCGATATCGCTCGGATTTTTCGTTCCAAAGCTCGATGCACCGTCCTTCGCGATCATATCGATAGCGCGTGACATCGCCGCCGGGAGCTTCGATCGTCACCAATCGACTGCTGCCCGCATAACGATAACGATAAGTTTGTCCCAGCGCATTCGTCAATTCGGTGACGCGGCCCTCGCCGTCGCGCGTGTAATACGTCGTGGTTCCGTCCGCGTCGCGCAAAGCCGTGCAACGCCCGCCGGTGGAGTATCCGGCGTGAATGGTGGCTCCCAGCGGACCGCGCAATAAGACAGGTCGACCAAAAAAGTCGTATTCGATCGTCGTCGTCGCCCCATTGGCTTCGATGACCGCACAGACATTCGCCAGGGCATCATAACGATATTGCGTGCACGCCCCGCTCGTGTCGATGACTTCCGTCACGAGCCCCCGAGAATCGCGCGTGTACTGCGTCGTTCCGCCTTGAGTATCCATTACGGAGATAATGTTGCCCTGTTTGTCATACCCATACGACGACACGGAACCATCCGGGAGCACCATTTCAATGACGAGTCCTCGTTCGTCGCGGGTGTAGCGCGTCGTATGGCCGAGCGCATTCGTTTCCGCGAGAATGCGACCGCGTTCGTCCCGTTCATACTTCGTGGTGTTTCCAAGCGGATCCGTCAATTCCCGCAAATATCCGTATTTGTCGAATGCTCGCGTCGTGACGCTGCCGGCGGAAACTGTTTTTTCGGCGTTACCGTGGCCGGCGTTCGACGTGACTCGTTGCACTTGCAATGAATCGGCCACTTCGACGTAGCCGTCGGGGGCAAACGTTACTTTGACGTGATGCACGCCTTTGGCCGGAGTTACCCCGTCGGCGAGCATCGCGGGCACGTCCTCGGACAAACTCTCGTCCACACGACCGGGATAATCGCCCCACGTTTCGATGCAGACGTCGTCTTCGTTGTATCGATAATGAATGACCAAACCCGACGGCTGAATGAATTCGGTCATGCGGTGTTTTTCGTATTGAAATCGTGTACCCGCGCCATCGGCATCGACAACTTCAATGAGATCGCCGTCCTGGTCGTATTGATAACGCGTGAAGGATACCCATTGACCCCGCGAAACCGCATTGTAAACGTCGAGGCCCGCGAGGTGTCCGCCGCCGTCGCGTCGAAATGCAATATGACGTCCGACGCAATCGACCGCTTTGGCCAAATACGTCCCTTCATATTCGAATCGAATCGTATTCTTGTTTTGGTCGAAGACTTCCACGAGCCGATAATAGTTGGGCTCGGTGCTCGGCCGAAATCGACGTAGCACGCCATCCATGGCATCCAAGACAAACCCATCTTCGTCGCGCCAAAGTTGCCAACCTTCGACGCTCGAAACCGTGGTTCCGTCTCTGGCCGGAACGGGAAATTCGACCCGTTCACCGTTGCCGCTCAACACGTCCACATCGCGCCTGCCGCAATGCAAGTTCCACGCGTACGAGTGCGACCAACCCGGTCCAAGGCCCAAGTCGATGGCCCACGAGGCGCTCGAATAACTGCGCTTGAACTCGAAAGGCAACGGTCCCGGCAGGTGAAGATCGACGACGGGATTCGAATAAACGCGTCCGGTGGCGAGTTCGATCGGATCGCCTGCCGAGGGGCTCGATGTATGTACCGGACAACCCATCCCGCCGGCGCCCGCGCAATGCCCACCGCCGGTGGCATTTGCACCGGCACCTTGACCGGAGGCGCCCTGTTTGCCCTTGCCGGGGTTTTTCTTGCTCCCACTGGCGCCCCCCATGCCGCCCCCACCGCCCATGAGCCAAATGCCGGGGTTCATTCCAGGGATTGCGGGAATATTCGGAAACGGAGCGGTGCGCATAGCGCATGATCCCTTGAATCGGGCCGCTCGGTCAAGGGTTATACCGGCCGTTCAACGCATTGCACGTTGCCAACGTTTGGCGAGCGCGTCGTCTTTCTTCATCTCTTCGAGCCAGTGTTGTTGGCTGGCCATAAGTGATGGAAACGTCACACCAAATCGTTGAAGTGTCGCGGTAACGTCCCCGCCGTATCGCAATGCGTGTACCAATTCGATGAATTTTTCGAATGACAGGACAGCTGCTTTTTGGCGCGCTCGTTGCGCCCGAACAAGCGCATCCGAATACGCGCTCAACAGCGCCGGCACCTTGTCGCCACCAGCATCTTCGTCCGCTGAAATGCGCGCTTGCCAAGCGTTGTCCAACGCTTCCCAACGGTCTTCATCCAACCCGTGAGCCGCAAGCGTCGCCGTGCGATCGCCGGATGGATCAGCCAATGCCGCAGCAACGGCCGCGTAAGCCTCGATGTCCTCCGCCAAATTCGTGTTCACGGCGCAAAGAGTACCTCATCCCCGTCTCGAGGATCCAAATGGCTTTCCACGGACCATCGAACGCGATAGCACCAGCACAACGATCCATGTCGATGATGGAACCGCCGGCTTTTCGCAGTGAAACGGCACTCGTTGCCACGACCGCGTTGCAACTGGCTTTGGAAGAGGCGCATGACGAGTTGCGTCGAGCAGGCAGCGAGTTGGAGCGTCTGGACGAACCCTCGTTCGACCCCATCCCCGCAGCCCGTTCCGTAGAACGAGCGTTGCGTTTCGTTTTCGATGTGTTCGATGGTCGCGCAGCCCCGCTCGAAGCAGCGCTCGCCGCACAAGCAGCCATGGATGACGCGACAAACGCGACCCAAAATGGCGATGCTCATGAAGTAACGAAGTTTCGCGAACACATCACACGCGCACGCACGGCCATGGCGCGCGTGATGGAGCGACTGAATGTCCCTGGTTTGTCCGGTTCAAACCAACGGACGCCGCTTCGAGCCGGCATCGACGTGCCGCGTCTGCACTTCGTCGCAAGGACGTCGATCGTTCCGCCGCTCGATGTAAAACCGCAAAAGATCACGCATGCGGTGGTGTTGCCGGCCCCCATCGACAAGCCGCAGACGTTTGCCCAACTGCAACAGGCCGTGGCCACGTTGAAAGAACGCGGAGCCCAAGGTCGAGACGTCGGGGCACGCGCCGGGGTTCCAAAAGCCAAACCCGATTCGGAAGCGCCGAAAGCTCTGCCGCCACCGGCGCCGGGGTTTGCCCGGGAAATAGATGCGGCCATCACCGAGCTGTCCTTTTTGCGCGACCGTACGCGTACGAGCTTCGAAGAAGTGGCCATGGTGGGCATGCAACGCACGCCCCTCGTCGGCGATGGCTGGCGAAGTTCGCTTCTTCTCGAACGACGAATGCTCGCGTCGATTGATCTCATCGCAGCCATCGGTGCACCGGCCGTCGAATACATTCCGCACCTTGTCGTGGATGCTCCGGTGCGCGATCCGAGTCGTGCGTTTGCCGCAGGCATGATTTTAGGATGTTTTTCCGGGCGCGATGCTCTCGCGGCTGCTGAACGTACCGTGTTTTCCAAAGGGGAACTCGATCCCGCGTTTGTCCGGGAACTCGGCGTCGCCTTGTCCATCGCTCCCCATGACCTCATCGCGCAAGCCATGCGGACGCTTTTACGGAGCGACGAACCGCAGCTGCGAGCGCTGGCTGTTCGCGTCCTGGGGCATCGAAACTTGGCGACGGCGCAAGAACTGTCGGGATTGTGCCAGGACGAACCTGTCGTCGCAGCGGCGGCGATCGAGCATCTAGCGACGACGTTCGGTGTATTCGATGATGCGACGATCGATCGCGCGTTGGCTTCCGAGAATGCGGAGCTGCGTGAGGCGGCGTTGTTTGCGCTGGCGTTGGCGGGTGATTCTCGTGATGTTCAGCGTTTGGTGGCGGCTATCGACGGCCGAAGCGCCGAGACCGCGGCGATATGTCTCGCCCTGATGGGTGACGAACAGGACGCACAACATTTGCTGCATCGGTCACGCCAAACTCCATCGCGGGCGTTTGCTGTGGCGCTCGGGTGGAGCGGATCGGGTATGGCGATCGCGCCGTTGTTCGAGCTGCTCGAATCACAAAGCGGTGAACTTCGGTCAGCTGCTGCGTGGGGGTTGGAGCGGATCACCGGTGCGGGCTTGTGGGAAGAGACCGAGATGCCCGCGGAGAACCTCGACGCGCCGGAGCCTGGATCTCCGGACGTGGGAGAACCGGCAGCACCGAAGCTCGTGAAAGTGGTCAGTGATCCGCGAGATGAGCCGGACAAACCCGCGCCGGATCTTTTGGAACGCCCCACGACCGACATCGCGCGTTGGCGTACGTGGTGGCAACAGAATGCGGGCAAGTTCGATATGCGCCGACGTTACCGGTTGGGTCAACCGTACACGCCGCTCATCGTGTTGCGTGAGCTCGATACGGAACGACGAACCCCAACGGAACGGTTGCTGCTCCAACGAGAACTGATTGTCCGTACAGGTGTCGTGGTTCGTCTGCATCCGCTCGATTTGGTGATGGTGCAAGAGCAAGCCATTCGCGATTGGCAAGGCCCTGCACGCGGTGCATCGAGCTCACCCGGGATGTGGGTTCGTCCGGGCCGGAAAAAGGCCTGACGTCCGTCCAAAGTCTCGAGTTTGTCTCGGGCACCCAGGGTGTTAGTTTGTCTGTACGATCACGGTCGCGGCGCGCTCGCCCGCGTCGCTTCCCGCCGTCGATAACGCGATGGGATGTGGAGCGCAGGCGTGTTCGAATGCTTTCGTGGCGATGACGAGATGCAACGGCACGGCGGCGGCGCCCAAGTTGCCCATGCGTTGAGCGGGATTGTCGAGTTGTTGAGGTTCGGTGAAGTAGCGTTGCGTGCGCGTGATGGCGGCTTGTTGTTCGAAGTGTCGATAGGCCTCGAAACCAAGGTCCGACAGCACCCAACCCGCGCGTTGTTTTTGATCTTCGAGGATGCCCAGGACCGACCGCATCGCGGCCGTCAATCCGGTGGCTCGAAATGCGGAGGCATCGTTGTCGGGACGCGCTTGTTCGAAACCCGTTGCAACACCAACGATTCCGGAGAAGACCTCCCAACCCATGCGTCGCGCGAAGAGGGGTTGCGCGAGCAGCACGAAGGCGGCGGCTTCGCCGGGAAGTACCGCTGCCAAGTCCGACGGAGGACGAAACAGGCGTCGGGTGCGATCGAGGTCGGTGATACGAGCGGGGTCGTAGTCGGTGTGCACACCACCCAAGACGGCGAGATCGAAACGATTGGCGGCGAAGCCTTCGAGGATATCGCGCAACAAGTACGCTCCGCCGGCGGCGCCGCGGGTGGAGATTGTCTGTTCAAACTCCGCCGCAACGGGCTTGATCGGATCATCGAGACGATTGGCGAGCGCCGCCGCGGTGGTTGCCTCGACAAACTCGTCGACCGCGAGCGCCATACGCACGCGCAACGGAACTTTGTGAAACCCCGCGATGGGACGCAACGCTTCGGCGAGGGCCGGATGAGCCAATTCAAAGCCGCGAGCGGGTCCGGTGAGATGCGGATCGATCGTGGGCAAGAAACACATCGTGATGCGTTCGCCTTCTTCATCGACCAGGGGTGCTTCGCGCATCGCGGGCAAACCCACGCGTAGAGAGAACATCGTTTGTGCGGCATCGAGGCCGAGAGACGAACGCGCTCCCACACCAACGATTACGGCTTGTGTCATCGTCCACTCCCCAATTCGCGAATCGTCACCTCCGCATCGCGCATGCGTCTTGGTGCCGGGACAAACGCACGCCAGACCATCTCGACCGCGACCGGTTTCTTCGCGCTCGGTTCGAAGAGGTCGAGCACCACGGTATCCAAGTGCGGACGAAACGCGACTCGTTCCCGGTTTGGAACATCAAACGCGATTTCAAGGGCGACTTTGGGCAGCGCAAACGAAACGGCTCCGCCACCGGGCGTGAGGTTCAACAGACGAACCGTTTCGCCACCAACGAGCGGCGGATCGGCAGTCAGGCCGGGTGACGCGCAGAGGTTGAAGCGGTCGTCGAAGTCGTCGGGCAAGAGCGGTGCTTTGAAGTTTTGCCAGGTTTCGTCGTACGTACCGGAAAAACGACGTCGCGGTTCCCAATTTCGACTTATGGCGCCGATGCCGGCGGGGGCGGGTTTCGTGCGTATCGAACGAATCAAGTTCCCCGGATCTTCGATGCTCGGCGCGGCCTTGTGCGTCAGGACGGACGCGTCACGAACGACGCCGATACCGATGGGATTGCGCGGTTCTTCGACGGGTGTTCCCGGAGGTTCGTCCGAGCGACCACCCCACGCATAGTCATACCGCATCTCGATTTCCGCAATGGGTGCAGGGGCGGTGAGGGCCGTGCCTTTTTCGACCCAAAGGCGCCGACCGAAGACGGTCAATGATTTCTTGAGCGGACCGACTTCGACCCGCACATCGAACGACGGGGCGGGTTTGCCTCCGGGCGCGTAAGCTTTGGCCACGACGATGACGTCGGTTCCCGGTTTGCGCAGGCATAGGTCGGCTGGAAAAGCGATGCTTTCAGGTTTGTCCTGCTCCCACGGGATGTCGACGAATCGGATGCCTCGGTCGCGGAATTTGGGAGCGATTTCGATCTGCCCGTCCACCCATTCGAACGATGCTTTGACGATCGCCACGAGTTTTTCGGCGTCGTGGTCGAGCAGCATTTGCGTGTGGGCCACGAAATCCGTGGTGTTGTTGAGGCGCGGTTGGTCCACGAAGGTGATTTATCGTATCGCGATGCAATTTCCAATGGCTTGTTGCGCGCGAGGATCGACGAACGAATGCGGATTCGGGCGACGAGCGAAAAACGTTCCGTTTTATTATAATAAGTTTTCGAGACAAACAGCTGCCGTTGCCGAGGACATTGCGAACCGTCTCGCGGGTCGATTGCGGGCTTTGGATAGCGCCGACGCAGGGGTTTGAATTCGCGGTTCTCTGATTGACGCTCCGGCGTGTTCGTGATGACATGGCTGTACCCATGAAAATCGAGTCCGTTATTTGGTGGGGAATTCTAGCGGCTGTTCACTTGGTCGGTTGTGCGCCGGACTTAAAAACGACCGCTGCCGGGGGCGCAGGCGGAGTGGGCGAAACGGGTGGCGCCGGTGGGTCGGGAGGTGAAACCGCGTCGAGCAGCGGCGGCATTCCCGGTCCGGAGGCATGCGACGACGGATTTGATAATGACGGCGATACGTTCATCGATTGCGCTGACGCTCAGGATTGCGAGAAATTATATTCATGCAATCCGGCGGTTCCCGCGGGGTGGACGTATGTACGTATTCGACGTCCGTCTTACGGAACTCCGCCGGTGTTATGCACGGACGGAAGCGAACCGACCCGGTTTTTCTTGGAACCCACGAAATCGGCCTGCACGCCTTGCAATTGTCAAGCGGCCGGTAATTGTTCGGGCTCCATTACGTGTTATCTTCAATCCGGTTGTTTGAATTTGTCCGGGACTCGAACCTATTCGACCAAAGGGCAATGTGTATCATTGACAAACGGCGTTCCCTTGAAATCGTGCACGATTGAAGGGACGGGCCAAGTGCCGATGGCGGCAACGTGCTCCGCGACGGGTGGGGTGTTGTCGGAACCGGACCCATTCTTGAAGGAGTTTCATGTCTGTCCCGCCGAATCCGATGCCGCCGGATGCGGCGAACAAACGTGTGTGGAAAAGGCGAAATCACCTTACGAAAATCGTTTGTGCGTCATGAAAGTGGGTGATTCGGCATGTCCGGCCGGATTCAATGAAGTATTCTCGATATTCAGATCCTACATGGACACGCGTACTTGTACGCCCTGTGCGTGTGATGATACGCAAATCAAATGCTCCGGATCGACGACATTGGAATTGTGGGGCGATCCTATGTGCACGACAAACGGACAACTCGTGTCGAGTGCCACCGGCTGTGTGAATCTCACCAGCAACCCGACGGATATTTCGATTATTGATCTGCCCGGTTTGTCCGTGCCCAAAGCTGCTTGCACGGGAGGCGTGCCCACCGGCGCGTCTGTCGGGACAGACCCCACGACCATTTGTTGTGGCAAACCTTGAGCGGCTTTTGAGGACTTTCGGACCACGCCGACAAGGCCGCTGCTGCGGTGAATTCAGTCGTCATTCTTCATCTTGTTGCAAGATGTTCCACATGTCGCCCAATCCCATCTCGTAAGGCCAATAATTCGTTTCCACCACGAATGGTTGCCCGTCGACGGTCAATCGATATCCGCCATTACAAGGGTCATCGGCGGGCGTTTTCTTCAGCTTCACTCGGACCGACCCGCGCAAGGTCTCCAAAGTGGTTTGTCCCGTGCCACATGGCTGCCCATGGTGACTCAGAAATTCGACCTTGAGCGTTCGAATCTTCTGTTGGGTCTTCACCAGATACTCTTTGACGCTATCGGATGACTTCGCTTCGTCCTCGAACAAATGCAACGTTGGTGCGACGGGTTTGTCCACGAGGTAACTCGACGCCCACGCGGCGACTTTGTTGCCTTGCAATCGTCCTTCTTCATCGGTGAGTCGGTGGGAAAGCGCCGCGTGCAGTTCATACGCTCGGGCCACCGGACCGACCATCAATCGAGCAGTTCCGCCGACATCGACGACGAAAATGCCGAGCGCCGGATCGCCGGCTCCGGCATAAGCGACCTGGCCGGTGTTTGTCGAGGTATAATAGTCACCGATAAACGAGGGATTTGCAAGCGCGTGCCAACGAGTCTCGAAAAGGTGAAAATACCAGCCGGTGTACAGAGGGGGTGACCCTGAAGTTCCCGGGACGATTTCCGCGACGGTCGCCAAAAGTCGTTTTTCCGGTTCGGTCAGGGCCTCCCCCGCGACTTCACGGTCGACGATGCGGCGCAGGGCTTTGAACATTCGCGTCATGCGCGGAAAAAGCGTGGCCAAACCCATGTTCAACGACGGTTCGGCAGGCGCCTTTTCGCCCAGTGTTTCCAGCAAAGCCGTGGCGCGCTGCGTGAAAGCAATCAATCGGTCGAGCACCTCCGGAGCCGGTTCGACATAACCATCAGGAATTTCACAGCCGCCTTCGTCATAGGTTTGTCCGGCAATCGCGACATTGTTTCGCCTCAATTGTCCGTAGGCGGCCACGGTGCTGTTGATCCGCAAATCCCGAAATGGTTTCCCGTGCATGAACGTCGGCGCCTTGGCGGGCGGCGGCCTCGATAATTCACGAATGGCGAGCAGCCACGACGAATACAGATCGGTACTTTGGATGTCGTCGAGTTTTTTGCGGGCGGTGGACCATTGTTTTTCCAGCCCGGGAAACTTGCTCGAATCCGATTGCAAGAAATCGCGCGCTCGGTCGTGCCCCAGCACGTACGCCATGTCCGCCGCGTGCAAATCAAAGCGGTTTGGTGTTTCTCCATGCACGAGCAACCGTTGGGCCGCGGTATCGGGGGTGACGCGTGGGCCGAGCAAAGAAAAAATGACGGGCAATTCGGTGGATCCTTGGGGCATGTAATGCAGACGCGCGGTGCGGACGAATCCGGAGCCGATTTCACGTTTTAATGCCTCGAACGAAGCCGGATCGTCGAGTTTACCACCGCCGGTTTTACGGTACAAACCAAGCATCGTGGTAACGCCAATATCTTCGCGATTTCCGCCAAGCGATTGCAACGTTTGTTCGATCTCGGCGAGCGTCGAGGTCATCTTCGCTTCATCCACGAGGCGAGCCAATGCGACCGCCGACATGGCTTCTCGGGGTGTTTCGCGGGGATCCGGCGCAATCCCCGGAGCGGAACTGCGGCTCGAACGGGAGACCAAATTGAATTCGAGCCGCGATAACCATAAAAACGCTTTGAAGTAGGGGACGAGCTCGTCGTAAAGAGCGTAATATCCACGTGGCTGGTATTGCGAAAAGTCGACCATGCGCGTTCTTCCCAAAAGATCGACCGGGAACAGGCCTTGCGCATCTTTGATTCGCTCGAGGGTTGATACCACGTCGGGATGAACTTCGGCGGACAGGGCCGATTGGGTTTTTCCAACGAGCAATGAAACCGCCACCGTCAGATACAAATCCAGATCTCGGTGTATTTCCGGCGGCAATGGCGTGGTTGTCGAGGCCAATGTCCTCCGCAATTCAATGAGCAATCGGCGTAAACGTGGCATCAACAGGTCGCGCTCGACGTGCACCATGAGCGATTCGTGGGCCTTGAATACAGCATGAAACAACGAATCCATCGTGACGTATACAGGGAGCTGCGATTGAAAAATATCGTGGTACGCGTGCGCGTAGCTCCCCCGGGACAAACGTTCCGGAACAACAAACCCATTCTGTTGCAATAGATTACGTTCTTGCGCGGTGAATGCATAACGACCTTCGACGAGGTCCAGGTACTGCGCGGGCTTTTTTCCCGACCACGGGGACCGAGCCACGGTTTGGCCGACCGCTCGAGGTTGCTCGAGTACGGCATCGAGCGCCGATTGAATGTTACGATTGGCTATTTCACAGAGGTCTTTTTCACTTCGCGGCGCATTTCGCGTATTGGGGTCATAAACCGGAGCCGTAAAGGCATTGGTGACTTCCGGGGCCGGAAGTTCGTCGAGAAGAACTCGCTGCGACGGGGCCGGGGTAACCAAAGTGAGGGGCGGCTTGGGACCGTCGGTGGCAATGTGATTTCGAGGTGCAGTGGTCTGCGCGGAAGGACCGGAACAGGCGTGGAGAAAGAGGGCGAGAGGCACAAAGGCAATGCGGTACGGACCCATCATGCACAGCGTATCGGAAAAGCGGCCCCGAGTGTGACACAGATCAGTGAGCGCTTCATTTGAGCGGGTTTTCGGCGTTTGGGGCGACCACCCAAAGAACGGCTCCCGAACGGATACCGGCATCTTCGAGCGTTTTCTTTTCGCCGGTCGGATGATCGAACGTGACAAACCTTTGGGTCCGCGGTTCGTAAAGAGCCCATTCGACGCCGTAACTCATGGGCGGGATTTGGGCGCCCCCACGACGTAATGCTTTCCAAACACGTGACACGAGGGTGGACAAATCGCGATGGACATCGAGCGACAACGTCCACAATTCGTTGTGTTCGCCCAGGATTCGTCGTGGATCGACGGTGACATGCCGCCCCACGACGTGTTTGTCGAGTTTCGGAACGGCGGATCGTTCAATCGCGCGCGGCGGAATCTCCGTTTCGGACAAACCAATCGGAGCGGGAGCGTGCATCGTGACTTCGTCCCCGCGAACGGATGGGTCGTCTTTGGATCCCAATACGACGCGCGGCGATTCCACCGGATCGCTCGGCGGGTTTGTCGATATGTACACCGCGCGAAACCCCGTACCCGACGAAAGCAAGTCCTCTTCCACCAAATCGCCCTCCGTGACGAATTTCTCGACGTCGGCGAGCATTTCCCGGGCATTTGCATAACGCGCGGCAGGGTCGATCTCGAGCGTTCGGTGAACCACGGCGGCAACGTCGGTGGGGACCCAAGGCGCGACATTGGTAAGTGGTTTGGCTGGATGAACGCAGATCGCGACGAGCAATTGGCCCACCGTGGAGAGATGTTGATGCGGCGCATGTCCCGCAAGCGCGGCATACAGCACGGATCCAAGCGACCAAAGGTCTGTCCGAACGTCGACGCGCCGACTGTCCTGCACCTGTTCCGGCGACATGTACATGGGCGATCCCAGCAAATTTCCCGTTGCCGTCATATCGGTGGTCATGGCGTGGGAAAACGGTTCGCGCTGGACTTTGGCGATGCCGAAATCAAGAATCTTGAGCGTATAAGTACCGTTGGATCGGCGCGCGAGAAATAGATTGGCCGGCTTGATATCGCGGTGAATCACACGAGCGGCATGTGCATCGGACAAACCACGTAATGCTTGTGCCGTCAGACGAAGAGCACCACGCAAACCCAATGGACCGTATCGATCGAGCCATTGTTGTAAATCACAGCCTTCGAGCAATTCCGTAACGAGAAATAATCGCCCCGTCGTCTTGCACGTGCCTGCTTCGATGATCCGCACGATGTGATCACTCTTGATGCGCCCAGCCGTCTCTGCTTCGCGACGAAATCTCTGCGCCGCTTCACCGTCGGCAAGATGCTGATGCAACACCTTGACCGCCATGCGACGACGTGTGTCGTGACAAACGCCCTCGTAGACGGTTCCCATGCCTCCGCGCCCGAGCATGGAGATGATTTCGTAACGCTGACCAATGACTTCGCCAATCACGGGTGGCGACCTTAGTCGGATGGTTGGTGTCTGGGCAAGTGTTCAGTGACCATGACGGTGCGTTTTTTGGACCATGGTCTGCGGCAACGTGGCGTACATCGATGGGGAATTTGTGACGGATGGTACTTCTGGAGGAGCGGCGGGCACCTTCGGACTCCTCCGCGGCGCCTCGAACTTGCCAAACAGCGGGACCGGCCACCAGGTCAACAAATCAAGCGCTCTTTATTTTTGTTCGGGTTTTCCGTCGTGCGGACCTAATGGTCGTTCGGGACAATCCTTCCAATGGCGCCCGCCAATTTCCGCATTACGCTCCGGATGCATGGGATAATGAATCTGATTGTCGGGACGTTTGTGTTCACCCACGACCAATAGACGTACATTCTGGTCCGTATTGTTCAGCACCGTATGCGCAATGCCCGTTCCCGGCTTGAATCCAACCGCATCGCCCGGTTTCAGCCGCACAAGGTGTCCGTCAAGCCAAACATCCGGCGTTCCTTCGATCACATATACGAGCTCTTCTTCCGTTCGCTCCGCATGCGGCCAGCTCGTTCGCCGTCCCGGCGGAAGCAATTCGTGATGCACACCGAGTCGCTCGAATCCAAAGGTTCGTCCAAACGCACTACCAATCGACAGCAATTCATCGCTACCGGGGTACGTTGCATCGTCGGCGTCTTGTATTTCGGTCCAATGGCGGATGAAATCAGGGCGAGTGGTCATTTTTGCAGATTCCTTTGCGTCGGTTCGTAGCACCTGAACGACCAGGCGAGCAAGCCATTTCCCATCGTTGGCTTGTCTTTGCGCGCAGGTTCGAGTACATCGTGTGTGCGTCGCGTGAGACGCTCGGGAGCGGCGAACATGCCCGTAAACGTCATTCATTTCAAGTATCAGGGACGCGCCCGATGGGGCGTGGTTCGTCGGGGTCAAATCACCCCCATTGCCGGCGATTATCCCGGTACGGCGGACTTCCTTCGGTCCGTGAAGGTCGAAGAGCTTGCGCGCGTGGAAGGTTCGACGCTCGACGAGAGCCTCGTCGAGCAGCTCTCGCCGGTGACCCGCGATCGACAATTCGTTTGTCAGGGTGCGAATTATCGGCAACACATGATCGAATCGGGAATCAATCCGGACATCAAAGCCTACAACATGATTTTCACCAAGGCGTCGAGCTGCATCGTGCCCGCCGACCACGACGTGATTTTGCCGCGTCACGTGCGATTTCTCGATTATGAAATCGAGCTCGGTTTGGTTTTGAAACGGGACATCACGAGCCGTCTGCAGATTACGAAGCCAAACCTCGGCGATTTTATTGCGGGCATTGTGATCCTCAATGATTATTCGGCGCGCGACATCCAAATTCCTCAAATGCAATTTTACAAAGGCAAGAGCTTTCGGACATTCGGTCCCGTCGGTCCCTACTTGTGTTTGCTGGAGCCGGGGGATTTGGAGCTGCTCGACAATTTGGATTTGGAATTGACCGTCAATGGTAAAACGCGGCAGAAAGACAATACAAAAAATCTCGTTTATGGTCCGGCCGAGACCCTGACGGAGTTATCGAGCATTCAAGATTTGTTCACGGGCGATTTGATCGCGACAGGAACGCCCGCCGGATGCGCGTTATCCATTCCTTCACCGACCAAACAGAAGCTGGGCGCTTTGCTGAGCGAGAAAAAGAAGTGGGAAATTTTTTTCAAGGTTCAAGCCAAACGCCCGTATCTTCAGCCGAATGATGTCGTCGAAGCGCGTATTACGAGCCCCGATGGACGCATCGACCTTGGCGTGCAACGAAATAAAATCGTCGCGGAACCCTGACGCACCCGATCAGGGGGCGATTCGCGCCAGGAAGATCGCCCGCGAAGCGCCAACCGTATTTTTCAGCGGCTCGGCGCCGAATTGTATCTGTTCGGCGAAATAGCCCGTGACAAACCGATTCCCTTTGGCGTCCACTCCGATTCGAACGATTTCATCGATGCCCGGGCCGCCGAATCGCTGCGTCTTCGAGATATTTCCCAGCGTATCGAATTCGGCCAACCAAATATCGTCGCGATCGGTACCCGTCATACTCGAATTGCCCAGCGCGATTGTCCCTTCCAAACCAATACCCAAGAGCGCTCGCCCCGCCCCCGACCGCGCAAGCGCCGGTCGAAGAGCATAATACATCCCGTCGTTCACCAACCATTGCTGCTGACCCGAGGCCAGGACGTGTTGCATCGTCAATGACGTGCAATGTTCGGCGACATCTTCCGTTCGTACCGAGAAAAACCCGCCTTGCGCATCCGGCGCGAATCCCAGGCCTTCGACCCAGCACACCGGCTCCCAAGCGGAATACGTGGTTTTTCCGGTCGCATCGAAATGTTCGATGCCCGCCGTGAGAAAAAGCGATGAACGCGCCAACCAAAGTGCTCCGGAAGGTTCGACGTCGAGGTCCAGGAATGCCGTGTCTTTGGACGAAAGCAGGCGTTGTTCGAGGTGTTTGCCCTCGGGCGACAAGACAAACATGAGCGCATCATCGTGCGTGACCGAACCGGCCCCGAGATCCGCGGTACCTCGCAAAATGGCCGCGATGTACACGCGCCCCGTTTGATCGGTCCCCACATCGGCGAGACGGAAAAGGCCGGGAGATCCATTGGCATCCAGCCCGGCATCGCCATTGAGAACGTTCGCCCAGAGCAGTTTTCCCTGCGAATCGAGCTTTGCGACGAACGCTGATTGCGCGAACGTAATGGGAACGGTTTGTCCTCCTATCGGCAGTGAGGGGCTCGATCCCGGCGCTCGCGAGGTGTGGCCGAGGAGAAATACGTCGCCATTGGCGGACGCGTGAACGGCTATCGGTTCGACGTCAAACCCATCGGCATCGATCAGGTCGTCGATTGCAATGGCGTTTTGGGCGTCGATTTTTCGTAATCGGGCACTTTGCCAAATGCCTGGATATCCCGGACCCATGGACGAATAATCGCCGCTGAACAACCAAACTTGGCCGTCGTCCGTGACCGCCATGGGCTCGAGCGCGAGTGTTCCCGGAAAAACGAATCCTTCCGGGCCGATCGGGGCCTCGCCGCCAGCCCCGCCGCTTCCTCCTCCTCCCGAATTGCCGCCGCCGGAGCCGATGTCAATGGCCGGCGGTGGGTCATTTCCACAAGCAAGGCAGAAAAGCGCGACGATGCCCAGAAAGCGACCGTGATGTTTCATGGCCTGCTTCTACGGCACGCCGAGCGATCGTGCAAGGCGGCAAGGGGCGAATCGCAGCGATGAGCGCGATCTCATGATGCAATTCGGGTGCGTGTCGCAATGGTCGAAGCGAAGACGTCTATTTGGTTACGCAATGGCCGTCCAGCACCACGGTGGGCGATTGGGCGGCCAATTTGACGAGGCTTTTCAAAGGCAAACATCTCCCCGGGCTCTCATTCGACTCGGAATCGTCCGCTTCGTGCGGGAATGGATACGTTTGTCGCAATCGTTTCGTGAGTTCGTCCGCGGATGCGCCGGCCATACGTGCGCAGGTCACGCGCAACATCGTGAGGCGCTCGTCGACGTTACGCGAAGCGCCTTCGCCGTTTGTCGCAACAAGCTCGGTCGCGGCGGGGCCGCATTGCAGGCGCACCACCTCTTTAGCGATATTGTCATCAAGCGAGAATTCACCATTGGGTAGGGAATGCGCGATTTGCATTGGAGCAAAGCGTAATTCCCCGTCGTACGTACACGGAGCATCGGCAACGAACGGCCCTTTGAGCAGCAAATCGGGGCGACCATCGCCGTCGACGTCGCGCATCGCGTCGAATGACCACGGCACAGCTTTGTATTCAATGGCGTCTCCATTCTTCCACGAATACATCGTCGCTTTTTCCGTTCGGTCTTCTCCGCCGTAATGGTGCGAGGTCATCAAACCGATTTCCGACACCCCGTCGCCATCATAATCGTAAAGACCTTGGACTTCCACATCCTGCACATCAATGACATTTTGGCGTGAAATCAAACCACTCACCTTGGTCGAGCGAATGGTTTTACCTTCCGGTGTCATGTACGCGAGCGCATAAGGCATTTCCCAGCCGGGTTCGACATCGTCCTCTTTCTTCGGCAAGCGTTTGACTTCCTTGGGCTCGAGAAACCACGCGCCTTTGGCACTGGGAAAACATACGCTCACGTCGGCAAGCAATTCCGAGGCTTCGGTTTGTCCGAGTGTTTGCACGAGCAAGTCGTGTTTCGTCGCCAGCACTTTGCAAGCCTTTTCAACGGCGGGACTTTTGTCACCGGCCCATGATGTAAAAGCTTGCTTCGGCCAATTGTCGGCCAAATTCGCGACATTGGGGATCGCCTTGCACGCGGGCGCTTCCGACGCCTTCGCCATCGCGGAAGGCATCGATGACGTTGTCGATGAAGGGGCGGACGCCGCAGTGGATCCGGTGGGTCGAGTCGATCCTCCGCACGCCGGAACTTCACAACCCAAGAGCACGAGACAACCGATCGCCAACCAGGAAGAACGCATCGCTGATCACCCTAATCGTGAGGCCCTTGTCTTGTCCACACAAAAGCGCCGTGGGACAAGCGATATCACAAAGATTTGAACACAAACGTTCCAATGACGGCGCGATGATCGCTGCCCGCGTCGCCCGCGCCCAATCCGGCGTCGACGGCGATCAATGCGTCCGAATAAAACAGATAGTCGATACGTACGAGCCACGTCGGTACGGGAATCCCCAAAATCACCGGCCGTGAACCACCGATGTCCGGCGTAGGTTTTCCGGGGAACGTGTGGCCAAACCCAAAACCAACCTTGCGCCAGGTATCCTGCAGGACGTGCGTTATCGTGGTGTACGCCGCGTTCTGATCGGTTGCATTCAGATCGCCCGCCATAATGAGCGCTCCGGGATGCGCCGTCGCGAATTCCGCCAGGGCCCGAGCTTGCTTTTCGCGCATCTGCGTATGTGCCGGTCCCGCGTACGTGTGAAAATTGACGAATCGCAGCGTTTCTCCGGAAATATCGATTTCCACGGCCATCGGCGTACCGATCCAAGGCAGTGTATCCAAAGGCGCCAGGTCGATTTTACGCAATGGATACCGGCTGAGAATGCCGCATCCCGTTACGCCGGGCCGGGCATCCATGAGCCGATACCGGTATTTTTCGCCAAACGTTTTTTCGAGGGCCTCCGCATGTTCCGGCGCGAGCTCCTGAAGCGCGACGATGTCCGCATTTTGCTCCAGCGCCACACGAACGGTTCCTGCGGTATCCAAATTGTATCCCAAAGCGTTGTACGTCATGACGCGAATGGTTTGTCCCGGAGTCGAAGACGCTCGCGTAGGGACGAACAACGTGCCCCAATGCGCCGCAAAGAGAATCGCCGACAAACCCGCCGTCCCAAGAACCAAACGATCTCGAGAGATCAGGCCCGAGATCACAATCACCGGCGCAGGCCAAAACGCATGCACAAGGAGGGAATTGATGGCAAACGACCAGGACCAGCGATCGCCCAGGCCATAACGAACGAGCATGAGGGTGATGAGCGTCGCGCCGTAAAATCCGGCAAGGTAACGAGCCCACAACAAGCGTTTCTGTCGAGATCCTTGCGGAAGCGTGGTTGAGGCGGACGTCATTCGAGTATCCAACGCGCGAGCGGGCCGGAATTGTTCCCCAGCTGCCGTAATTGGGTGAAATCGGCGCAAGGCGCATGGTTTGCGCGAGGTTGCAACAATTGCGTGGATCCGTCTGCGGCCCGTCGGGTTTGCTTCATCTTTTGCCCGGCAGCGCGTCGAGTCAAACGGCATGACCGTTGCTATGTACAAAATCGTCGATTTCGGTTCGAAGATTGAATATCCTGCATATCGAGCCATCACCGGAGCACGTGATATGAGCCTGTCGAAGAAGATTTCCGCAGCGTTTGTTGGTGCAATCGCCCTTTTTTCGGCATCGATGGATGCTCGAGCAGCGGATGCTCCGCCGGCCAATTTGCCCGCGTGTCCGACGAAGGAAGACAAGCCGGCCGTCGCGCCGATGTTGCAGCGTGTGGAGCGGACGCTCGAAGGTAATTCGTCGATCAGCACGATGACGATGACCATCAAGACCAAATCGTGGACGCGGACGCTCAAAATGAAGAGCTGGACGAAAGGTCGGGATCTGGCGCTCATTCGCATTCTCGAAGGTGGGCCCCGAGAAACGGGCATGATGACGCTCAAGCGCCAAAAACAGCTTTGGAATTATTTGCCGCAAGCTGGTCGCGTCATGAAACTTCCCTCCGGAATGCTTGGCGATTCCTGGATGGGCAGTGATTTCACCAATGACGATCTCGTCCGAGGTTCGTCGATCGTCAATGATTTCGATTCTCAGGTGACGGGAACGGCGCAGCAGGATGGTCGTGACGTGTGGCGTGTGGTTCTTCAGCCCAAACCGACCGCCGTCGTCGTTTGGGGAAAAATCGAAATGCTCGTCGATCGCGCGTCTTGCGTGCCGCTGCAGCAGCGCTTTTACGATGAAAATGGCAAAATCGCTCGAACGATGTCATTCGGTGATATTCGGACCATCGGGTGGCGACAATTTCCGGGGCGTATGTCGATCAAACCCGCGGATTCCGAGCGCGAAACCATCATCACGTACGATAACATGGAATTCGACGCGAATATCGCGGACGATACGTTCAGCCTGAACCGCTTGCAAGAAGGCCGATAACCTACATGTTGTTGCTGAAGCTCGCCTGGCGAAATATTTGGCGAAATGGTCGTCGAACGACGATTACCGTTTTGGCCTTGGCCATGGGTGTGACGGCGATCGTGAGTATCCATAGTTTCCGAGTGGTCGCCACGGATGAAATGATCCGGAGTCTCACCCGGGGCATGGTGGGTCATTTGCAAATTCACGGTCTCGGTTATCAGGAAACACCGGACATGGGCAATGTGGTGCCCGAGGCCGGGGCGATTGAATCGAAGGTCCTGCAAACATTGCCCGGGGTGCAGGTGGAAAAGCGCGTCATAGGTGCGGGTCTTGGAGGCTCGGGGGACGCGGCGAGCGCGGTCATGGTCATGGGAATCGACCCGGAAAACCAGAATTCGCGTGATTTGTTCGTGATTGAAAAGGGCCGCGCCCTGGGTGCGGCGCAAGCGCGGGAGGCGATGGTCGGAAATGGTTTGGCCGAGCAGCTCAATTTGAGTCCCGGAAGCGAGCTTGTGCTGGTGGGTCAAGCCGCGGACGGATCGCTCGCGAATGATCGTTTTACCGTGGTCGGTACGGGGGATGTCGGCAGTTACGAAGCCAATGCGACGACGGTCGTTTTGCCTTTGAAAGAGGCGCAATCGTTTTTTGCTTTGGATCAAGGCGTCCATCAAATCATCATCCGGTTGCCGAAGGACGATGAAAACCTTGCGCCGGTCGTGGCGAATGTCCGAAATGCATTAAACGCCGACAAACTCGAAGTCCTGTCTTGGACGGAGATTCTTCCGGAGCTCAAGAGCGCCATTGACGCGAAAGCGAAAAATCAGCGAATGGTCGACTTTATCGTTTTCCTCATTGTTTCGCTCGGAGTGCTCAATACGATGACCATGTCGACGTTCGAGCGGACGCGTGAATTCGGGGTCATGGCGTCGCTGGGTACACGCCGGGGGCGCATTTTGACCATGGTCGTGTTGGAAGTGCTGCTCCTCGGATTGGTTGGTTTTCTCATTGGTCTCGCGGCTTCTTTTGCGATTTTGCATGGAATCAGTACGTGGGACTTTTCGAGCCTTGGCAAAGGCATGGACATGATGGGCGCGCGAATGCCCAAATTGGTCGAATTGCGTTTGCATTGGGGATCCGTCGCGGGCGCCGGTTTGACCACGCTCTTGACGATGCTTGCGGGGGGCCTCATTCCGGCCATTCGTGCATCTCGACTTCAGCCCGTGGATGCAACGAGGTATGTCTGATGCGCACCGTTCTCAAGATTGCGTGGCGGAGTATTTGGCGTAATCGGCGTCGAACGCTCATCAGCATGGGCGCGGTCGGCATCGGCCTTTTGCTGGTCATTTTTTACGGCGGCCTGATGGACAGCATGCTCGGCGAGGCCAAAGAGCAACTCGATAATGTCGGTATGGGTCATGTTGAAATCACCGCCACGAATTGGCGGGCGCAACATCGCGTCACCGATGGGCTCGAGGCGCCGGGAGAACTGCTGAATCGGCTGGATTTGCCGGCCGGCAGTGAAGCGGGGTATCGCGTCGTCACGCGGGGATTGATTTCGAGCGCGCGGGGGAGTGAAGGGGTCGAGCTGCAAGGCGTCGATTGGAATCAGGAAGAACGGCTTTCCTTGTACGTGCGCGACGTTCGTCAGGGCCAGAGGCCGGCGCCCGATGACGAACGGGGTATGCTCATTGGGGAAAAACTCGCGCAGCGCTTGCACGTGGACGTGGGCGCGAAGGT
>WBZU01000212.1_pt1 | contig 54505 bp, 51 predicted proteins | sample 5204311 | NCBI WGS metagenome assembly WBZU01 (sample SAMN12344359, study PRJNA552823) | activated sludge metagenome | biome: Activated sludge suspended growth; feature: Nitrification reactor; material: Wastewater; isolation source: activated sludge from nitrification reactor of wastewater...
ACAACGGCGAGATGCACCGCGCGGGGCTCGCGATGCCGAACTTCGTGCGCGCGCTCGTCGGCTGAGCCCGCGCGTCCTCCGCGTCGACGGCGGCCGGCCGCCGGCCGCTTTCCGGAGCGAGGCCGGCAGGAGGGATTGAACCGCGTCCGGCCGGCCGCACCTTCGAGTTGCGGGGGTTCGTCCCGAATGCCCCGGTCGATGACCAGGATCCGATGACGCTGACCGACACGATGGGCAACGCCGATTTCGTGCTGATCGACGGAGTCGTCTTCGAGACCGAGTACCTGCGGGTGCCGGACGAGGATACGCTCGCCGACGACGTCGTGCTGGAGGCGAAGCACGGCGAGCTCGAGGTCAACCTGACGCGGGCGGACCTGGACGGCGCGGAGCACCTCGGCGAAGGCGTCTACCGGCTCGCGAACGGGCAGCAGGTTCGTTTCCTGTCGACCGCGACCGTGCACTGAGAACCTGCGAAAGAACCCTGCATCCCCGCGTTGCCGGCAGCCGCGTGTCGACATCGGCAGCGAGGAGCTTCGAGCATGCGCGGCTGCCGGCAACCCTGCGGGCCGGGGCGTCCCGGGGCGCTGACGGGTGTTGCGCCCCTTGCGCGGGCAGCGAGCCCGCGCTGCGGGGCGCGCCTACGCCAGCACCCCGGGACGCCCCGACGCGGGGACGCCGGATTCATTCACAGGTTCTGAGTCGCGTCCGCCCGGGCGCCCCTTCCACGCGCATCGCGCGAGCCTTCGCGACCGTTCACGGTCGGCGCGGCGCGCGGGCGGCCGGGCCTGCGCGGTTTCCAGCACGAACGTGCAGGTCGCCGCGAACGCTCCCGCGTCGCGGGCGCCGCCGCGAGCGCGATCTCGAGCCGTTCGCGCTCGCACCGGCCTCGGCCGATTCGCCCTTCACGCAGAGCTGCGTCGTGAGCCTTCGCGCGCGCGGATGCGAGATCCGGAAGTGCAGGTGCGGGGGGCGGCTCCCGCAGGGGACCGGCCGGATCGTCCGGAACGCCCAGCCGCCGCCGGCGTCCGCGAGCGCGCGGCCGTTCCCCTGGAAGCCGTCGTCCTGCGGCCCCGACGCGCCGACGTGGTGGTAGGTGCCGTTCACGTCGCATTGCCAGAGCTCCAGCATCGCGCCGGCGAGCGGCGCGCCGTCGATGGCGACCACCCGGCCCGCAAGCAGGAGCGGGGTCCCGCGCGCGACGCCCGGCCGTCCGGCCACCCGCGTCAGGTCCGCATCGGCGTCGGCGGGGAAGCTCCTCGGGTAGAACGGCCCCTCGGCGTCGCGCGGCGTCGGCGCGAGCTTCGGCCCCTGTGCCCGCGTGGCGCGCACCGCCGGCCCGATCGCGCCGGCTGCGACCGTGACGCCGATCGTCCTGAGCGCGCGTCGCCGCGCCGCATTCGACACTCGCCTGTCCGTCGTCGACATCGAGCACGCCTCCCTGGCTGGAACCCGTGGTTGGACCGTCGCCGCCCGGCGACCGGTTCCCCTGCCCGACCGGGGTACACTCTGACAACCCTGTCAGGGGATTGACCGCCTCGCCGCGCTATGCCTATTCTCGCGCCGCCTTCGGGAAATTCGTCGCGCTCGCGACACTCGCTTTTTTCCGGAGCGATGTCCTGACGGGAGCGGTCGCCGGTGCTTCGCGCGCACCGGTGCGGGCACACTTGAGGCGAAGTCCGGAGGCCCCCGGACCGGGCCGCGCGGACCTTTCGTCCCGATGCGCCCGGCCGACGCAGCAGCGCCATCTTTGGAGGATCGGAATGGATGCACGACGCAGGGACGTACTGAAGACCGGAGGCGGCGCGGCGCTGCTGGCGGCGCTCGCCGCGGCCGGCTGGTTGAAGCCGGGCGAGGCGCTGGCCCAGGCGCCGGCCTGGAACAAGGCCGCGTTCGAGGCGAAGACCATCGACGAGGCGCTGAAGGCGCTCGGCAGCGCGGGCCCCGCGCAGAGCAAGGACATCGCGTTCGTGTCGACGCCGGACATCGCCGAGAACGGCGCGGTCGTTCCGGTCGGCGTGGCGAGCTCGATTCCCAAGACCGAATCGATCGCGATCCTGGTCGAGAAGAACCCGAGCCCGCTCACGGCGGTGTTCGCGCTTCCCGCCGGGACCGAGCCCACGATCACGACGCGGGTCAAGATGGGCCAGAGCTCGAACGTCTACGCGCTCGTGAAGGCCGACGGCAAGGTCTACGTCGCCAGCAAGGAAATCAAGGTCACGCTCGGCGGCTGCGGCGGCTGATCGCTTCCTCTCCCATTCACGATCCGAGGCACTGCCATGGCTGACCCGATGAAGATTCGCGCCAACGTCGCGGGCGACGCGACCGAGGTGAAGGTGCTGATGAACCACGAGATGGAGACCGGCCAGCGCAAGGACGCGCAGGGCAAGACGGTCCCCGCCTGGTTCATCCAGAACGTCACCGCCACGTGGAACGGCAAGACCGTGCTGTCCGCGCAGTGGGGACCGGCGATCTCGAAGAATCCCTTCCTCTCGTTCAGGTTCAAGGGCGGTGCGAAGGGCGACAAGGTCCAGGTCACCTGGGTCGACACGAAGGGCGAGACGCGCACCGACGAAGCGACGATCGCCTGACGGAACGGTTCAATAAGCGCCGCGTCCGACCGGCCAAGAAGGCCGGCGAGAGGCGGCGACAGCGGACGGCGCGGGGGCGCGCCGCCCGCGCGAGGAGGCGCCCGGTCGGCGCCGGCCCATCAGGAGGAGGCTTCATGACCACCAGCATGCGCGCGGCGCTCGCCGCCGTCGGATTCGCGCTCGCCGCGCCGCTAGCCCTCGCGCAGGGCTCGACCGTCGAGGAGATCGAGAAGTACCGCCAGGCGCTGCAGGACGGCAACCCGGCCGAACTGTGGGTCGCGCGCGGCGAGGACCTGTGGCGCAAGCCCGCGGGCCCGAAGAAGGTCTCGCTCGAGAAGTGCGACCTCGGGCTCGGGCCGGGCGTCGTCAAGGGCGCGTACGCGCAGCTGCCGCGCCACTTCGCGGACGCCGACCGCGTGATGGACCTCGAGACGCGGCTCGTCTGGTGCCGCGTGAACCTCCAGGGGATGACCGAGGCCGAGGCGAAGCGCAATCCGTTCGGCGGCCCCGGCGTCAAGTCCGACCTCGAGGCGCTCACCGCGTGGATCACGTTCGAGTCGATGGGCGTGAAGATGGCCGTGAGCCTCGACCATCCGAAGATGCGCGAGGCGTACGACATCGGCAAGGCGATCTTCTTCTTCCGCGGCGGCCCCTACGACTTCGCGTGCGCGACCTGCCACGCCGAGGACGGCAAGCGGATCCGCCTGCAGGACCTGCCGAACCTGTCGACCAAGGCCGGCGCGCAGAAGGGCTACACGACGTGGCCCGCGTACCGGGTCTCGCAGGGCGAGCTACGCACGTTCCAGTGGCGCCTCAACGACTGCTTCCGCCAGCAGCGCTTCCCGGAGCTCGAGTTCGGGTCGCCGGCGTCGATCGCGCTGACGACGTTCCTGGCCTACAACGCGAACGGCGCGCTCTTCGCGGCGCCCTCGATCAAGCGCTGACGGGGAGACGACGATGAACTCGAAGATCGTGATCGCGCTCGCCGCCTCGGCGGCGGTGGTCGTCGCGGGATGCGCCGCGATGCAGGGGCCGACCGACCCCGCGCTCGAGGCGAAGGCCGTCGAGATGATGAAGGTGTCGTTCAAGGAGAAGGGCCAGGCGAAGCTCGACCGGCTGAACCAGGACGAGACGCAGGCGCAGTGCAGCATCTACACGGGCAGGGAGCTGCCGAAGGACGTCGCCGAAAAGATCGAGCGCGTCAACATGGCGACGATCAAGTGGCCCGCCGACGGCAAGCTCGTCGGCGACTGGAAGCAGGGCGAGAAGATCGCGCAGGAGGGGCGCGGGTTCCAGTATTCGGACGATCCGAAGGGGCCTTCCGGCGCGAACTGCTACGCGTGCCACCAGCTGACGCGGCAGGAGATCAGCTACGGGACGATCGGGCCGTCGCTCTACAACTTCGCGAAGATCCGCGGCTTCAACGACGAGACGCGGCGCTACGCGTGGGGCAAGGTCTTCAACGCCGAGGCCTACAACGCGTGCTCGAACATGCCGCGCTTCGGGCACAACGGCATCCTGACCGAGCAGCAGATCCGCGACGTCGTCGCGCTGCTGGTCGACCCGGCCTCGCCGGTCAACCAGTGACCGGGCGACGCGCGGCGCTCGGCCGCCTGGCCGCGCTGGCCGGCGGCTTCGCGGCCGGCGTGCCCGCGGCGCGCGCGGCGAAGGGCCGGGCGGCGCAGGTCGGCGACCGTGTCGAGTGGCGCGACGTCACGCTCCTCGACGGCACGAAGCTCTCCGCCGCGACGCTCAGGGACGGCCCGCCCGTCGTCGTCGAGATCTGGGCGTCGTGGTGCCCGTTCTGCAGGCGGCAGAACCCGCACCTGCAGGCGCTCTCCGCGCGCCACCGCGGCGAGCTCACGGTGCTCGCGCTCTCGATCGACAAGGACCCGGAGAAGGCGCGCGCCTACATGAAGGAGCACGGCTACACGTTCGCCGCCGCGATGGCGGGCCCGGACACCGAGCGCTGGTTCGGCACGCGCGAGGGGCTGCCCGAGATCTACGTGGTCGACCGCGGACGCATCGTGTTCCGCGAGATCGGCGAGATGTTCCCCGAGGACGTCGCGGCGCTCGGGCGCTTTGCGGCGAGGCGTGCGGCGTGAATCGCCGGGAGTTCCTGCAGGTCGTCGCCGCCGCGGCCGCCGCGGGGCTGCCGGTCGACGCGCGCTCCGCGCTCGACCTCGCGGCGGGCGCGTCGTTCTACGACTCCCTCGAGCGCTTCGGCAACGTGAGCCTGCTGCACTTCACCGACTGCCACGCGCAGCTGAAGCCGGTCTTCTTCCGCGAGCCGTCGGTGAACCTCGGCGTCGGCGCGGCCGCCGGCCAGCCGCCGCACCTCGTCGGCGAGCACCTGCTCAGGCATTTCGGCATCCGGCCGGGCACGCGCGAGGCGCACGCGTTCACGTTCATCGACTTCGAGCGCGCGGCGAAGGCGTACGGCGCGGTCGGCGGCTTCGCGCACCTCGCCACGCTCGTGAAGAAGCTTCGCGCGTCGCGCCCCGGCGCGCTGCTGCTCGACGGCGGCGACACCTGGCAGGGCTCGGCCACTGCGCTGTGGACGAAGGGCCAGGACATGGTCGACGCCTGCAAGCTGCTTCGCGTCGACGTGATGACCGGCCACTGGGAATTCACGCTCGGCGCCGATCGCGTGAAGGAGATCGTCGAGAAGGACTTCAAGGGCAAGGTCGACTTCGTCGCGCAGAACGTCAAGACGACCGACTTCGGCGACCCCGTGTTCAGCCCGTACGCGATCCGGCAGGTCAATGGCGTGCCGGTCGCCGTGGTCGGGCAGGCGTTCCCGTACACGCCGATCGCGAACCCGCGCTACTTCGTGCCGGAGTGGACGTTCGGCGTCCAGGAGCAGGAGTTGCAGAAGGTCGTCGACGAGGCGCGCGGCAAGGGCGCGCAGGCGGTCGTGCTGCTCTCGCACAACGGCATGGACGTCGACCTCAAGCTCGCCTCGCGCGTGTCGGGGATCGACGCGATCCTGGGCGGCCACACGCACGACGGCGTGCCGCAGCCCACGATCGTCGCGAACCGCGGCGGGAAGACGCTCGTCACCAACGCCGGCAGCAACGGCAAGTTCCTCGCGGTGCTCGACCTCGACGTGCGCGGCGGCAAGGTCGCGGACTTCCGCTACCGGCTCGTCCCGGTGTTCGCCGCGCTGCTCCCGCCGGACCCCGAGATGGCGGCGCTCGTCGCGAAGGTGCGCGAGCCCTACGCCTCGAAGCTCGACGAGCCGCTCGCGGTGGCCGAGACGCTGCTCTACCGGCGCGGCAACTTCAACGGCACGTTCGACCAGCTCGTCGTCGACGCGCTGATGGCCGAGAAGGATGCGCCGATCGCGTTCTCCCCCGGCTTCCGCTGGGGAACGTCGATCCTGCCAGGCCAGCCGATCCGGCGCGAGCACCTGATGGACCAGACGGCGATCACCTACCCCTTCGTCACGGTCAACGAGATGAAGGGCGAGACGATCAGGACGATCCTCGAGGACGTCGCCGACAACCTGTTCAATCCGGACCCGTACTACCAGCAGGGCGGCGACATGGTGCGGGTCGGCGGACTCCGGTACGCGATCGACCCGAACGCGAAGGCCGGAAGCCGCATCGTGAGCATGGAGCTCGCCGGCAAGCCGATCGACGCGGACCGCACCTACAGGGTCGCCGGCTGGGCGCCGGTGTCCGAGGAGGCGAAGCAGGCGGGCGGCGAGCCGATCTGGGCGCTGGTCGAGCGTTACCTCGTGCGCGAGAAGACGATCCGCGCGCGCCCGCTCAACCAGCCGCGGCTGATCGGGATGGCGGGCAATCCCGGCATGGCCTAGGCCGCGGATTGACCGGGATCAGGATCCGCCCGCTCGTTCGGCGCGACGATGGGCGTTCGCGATCACCGGAGGTAGCCGCGATGGCGTCGACCCGACCCTGGACGAGCACTGCGGCAGCCGCCGCGCTGGCGATGGCGTTCGCCGGTGCCGCGCACGCGCAGGCGCCGAAGCTGACGCTGCCGCTGACGACCCTGCAGACCGGCGCCGCGCTGGCGGCGGCGCAGGCGGCGCTCGCCCGCTGCCAGAAGGACGGTTACACCGTCACCGTCGCGGTCGTCGATCGCGCGGGCAGCGCGCTCGCGGTGCTGCGCGATCCGCTCGCCGGCCCGCACACGGTGCAGACGGCGATCGGCAAGGCGTACACGGCGGTGAGCTTCCGGACCGACACGACCGAACTCGCCGCATTGACGCAGGCCGGCCGCCCGGCGTCGGGCGTGCGTGCGCTGTCCGGCGTCATCGCGGTCGGCGGCGGCATGATGATCCGCGCGAAGGGCTCGCTCCTGGGCGGCATCGGCGTGTCGGGGGCGCCGGGCGGCGACCAGGACGATGCCTGCGCGAAGGTCGGCATCGCCGTGATCTCGGATTCGCTCGAGCTGGAGTGACTGCGCTCGCGATCAGGCGAGGGATCACTCCGGAACGCAGGCGAACACACGCGTCGCCGCGCTGCCTTCGAAGATCCACCCCTCGAACAGCATCTGCTGAAGGCTCGCCATGCTGGCGGTGTAGCGGTGGTTTGGTGCGCCACCGATCATGTGGTTGAACAGTCGGTGGATCGGGGCGGTACCCTCGGGACATCCTCCATCGGCGCGCGGAAGGCTCCAGCCGAAGGCGTATTTTTCGAACGTCCAGTCCGGCATCGAGGCGAGAATGCCGCACTCGTGCGCGTACGGCGAGTAGAAGTGCGTCGATTGCGGCGCGTATCCCAGCGCGAAGTAGCGACACACCGGTAACGCCACCGCATCGGAAGCCTCGAACACCCGGATCGCCTGACCAGTCCGGGCCCAGCCGGAGAACACGCCCGCATCGAGCGCGTCGATCTCGTCCAAGTCCGCGGTGACGAAGTAGTGATTCATGCCGGCATGGAAATACTCGACGCCGCGCCGCGAGCCCGCGGGGATGCCATCGTCGAGGTTCAGCGCCAGCAATCCGCGGTCGGTCGATGCGTAGAGCGCGCGGCCCCCGGGGTCCATCTGCAGGCGGTTGATCCGCGGGGCGTGCATGCCGGCATCGATCGCACGCCAGGTCCGACCGCCATCGGTGCTGCGGAAGACGCCTTGGCCGGATTGCGCTGCGTAGACCACCAAGGGGTCGCGCCGGTCGAACACGATTCCGGTCACCGGGCCGCCGCCGAGACCCGCCGAGCTCGGGGTCCACGTCGCGCCAGCGTCGTCGCTGCGCATCAACGGAACGCGATCGGGATCCCGGTAGCCGGCGAGCACATGACGAGCGTCACGCGGGTCGATGCCGACGGCGGAGACGGCCCCGCCCGGGGCGCTCGTGATCGGGACCCAGGTCGCTGCGCCGTCGTCCGAGTAGTGGAGTCCGAGGCTCGTCGCCGCGTAGAGTCGGAACGATGGCGTGGCGGTTGCGCCGATGTCGGTCACGAGACCTCTCGGGTATCCCCCCGTGCCTTCCCACGAGGCGCCGGCGTCGGTCGAGCGAAGCGTCAGCGGAACCTGGAATCCCAGAGACGTTGTGTTATTCCCGATCAGGTACAGCGACTTTCCGTCCGCCGCAGCGACCAGGAACGGGTAGGCGTGGCGGTTGTAGTTCATCCGCTCGTACAACAAGGTCCAGGAGGCGCTTCCGTTCGTGCTGCGATAGAACCGTTGCACGGACGAGGCGTTGCTGACGCCGAACAGCACGCCGGGCACGGTCCCGTTGTCGATGAGCTGGATGTTCTCGCCGACGACCCCGCCACCGGCAGCCCCGTGACTCCATGCTCCGGCGCCATCGGCCGCGGCCGCGGGACGCAGGCCGAGGATCCAGCGCCATCGATAGGTCGGCGATTCGAATACGAGCCTGAAGGCGTAGGCTCCGGGAAGCCCGGACGTCGCTCGCATCGCAGCGAACGTCGCACCGGCGTTCGCCGATTCGAATACGCCGTCGGAAGTCGACAGCAGCAAGCGATCGGCGTCCAGGACATCGGCCTCCAGCCGCTGCATCTCGCAGTCGCAAGGTACGCGCCCGGAAACGGTCCACTTCCGTCCGTCGTCGTCGCTCCGGTAGATCACCGCTTCTCCATAGTCGAGGCCGACGCCCAGTGCATAGACGCGCGATTGCGGCGACGGTGCGAAGGCGAATTGCCGGATGAAGTCGTTGGACGGGTTGTGGGGAAAGACGAGCTCGAAGGTCTGGCCGCCGTCGGTTGATCGATGGATCCCTTCGTTCCGGACCTGAAGAATCGTCCCGCCCCGCACGGCTGCGGTGCTGCTGCCTTCCGCCACCGGCGTCCAGCTCGCGGCCGCGTCCAGCGCCTGCATCTCGAAGATGGATTCGCCGGCACCCGCGAGCAGGATCCGGTGTTTCCAGTCGACCATCGTGTTCGCGGTCTCGTACTGGTTGCCGAATCCGATTGGAATGACGCGCCAGGTCACACCGCCATCGTGCGTTATGGCGATGCCGCCTTCGCCCATTGCCTGATAAACCTGCTCGTTCGGGTTGTCCGGATTGAACGACTGAAGATCGCGCAGCGGAACCGGAGGAGGCGTCGGGAACCGCGTCGGTGCCCACGATCGGCCGGCGTCGTTGCTGGAGAGCATGGTCGGGCCGTCGGTATTGATGTCCGGGTAGTTCGTGACGAATTCGAGTCCCGGCGACGCAGCGAACGCCGATCTGCCCGCGTCGACCGACGTTTCGAAGCGGTGCACGGTCGTCCAGGTCCGGCCGCCGTCGTTCGATCGGAGGTAGTCGGCGTTCGGGCCATCCGGCATGGCCAATGCCGCGGTCGCACCCGTTCGAGGGTCCGACCAGAGGGCGGCGATGGGAGCGTCTGCCGGCCCGTAGCGGAACCACCGGGCGGTCGATTCGGCTGCAATGGCGCCTGACGATTGCAGCGCGAAGGCAACAAATGCAAAGACGAAGCGCACGGCGATCGTTGAGAGCGGACACCTGCAAGCGGTTCCCGCCCGGGATCGCGGGGCGGCGATCTGAGCAGGACTGTTCGCGCGGTGTCGGGACATGAAATCCATCGCGTACGTCGGGAAGGAGGCTACGCGGGAAATCGCAGCATCGCCTCGCCATTCCGAATCGCGCGCATCGCCAGCGGTGGGCGACGGCAGGCTGAGGGCTCGCGTCGTCCAACCACCCGTCGACGCCGAGTGCGAAATTGTCGGAAAGGCGTTTGCGCAGCTGGTCGCAATCGGAGCGAACACGCCGCGTCGTGGCCGCAGATGGCGATGGACGGGACGATGGCCGACGCGCCGTCAGCGCACCGTCACGCGCGCGAACCGCCGCTTGCCCGCCTGCACGACGACCGTCGCGCCCGCAGGCACCGTCACGCCCTTGTCCGCGACCACCTCGCCGTCGACCTTGAGGCCGCGTCCCGCGATCAGTCGCAGCGCCTCGGACGTCGAGTCGACCACGCCCGCCTGCTTCGCGAGGTTCGCGACCGCGATGCCCGCGCCAGCCGTCTCGATCGTCACCTCGGGCATCGACTCGGGCAGCGCGCCGCCGCGGAAGCGCGCCTCGAAGCTCGCGAGCGCGCGCTCGGCGGCGTCCCGCGAATGGAAGCGCGCGACGATCTCCTGCGCGAGCGCGACCTTCGCGTCGCGGGGATTGCGGCCTTCCTCGCACTCGCGCCGCAGCGCCGAGATCTCGCCCATCGGCCGGAACGAAAGCAGCAGGTAGTAGCGCCACATCAGCTCGTCGGAGATCGACATGAGCTTGCCGAACATGTCGTCGGGCGCTTCGTTGATGCCGACGTAGTTGCCCTTCGACTTCGACATCTTCTCGACGCCGTCGAGCCCCTCGAGCAGCGGCATCGTCAGCACGCACTGCGGCTCCTGCCCCGCCGCCTTCTGCAGCTCGCGCCCGACCAGCAGGTTGAACTTCTGGTCGGTGCCGCCCAGCTCGATGTCCGCCCGGAGCGCGACCGAGTCGTAGCCCTGCATCAGCGGGTAGAGGAACTCGTGCACCGCGATCGGCAGGTGGCTCGTGTAGCGCTTGTGGAAGTCGTCGCGCTCGAGCATGCGCGCGACCGTGTACTGCGACGCGAGCCGGATCATGCCGGCGGCGCCCAGCGGCTCGCACCACTCCGAGTTGTAGCGGATCTCGGTGCGGGCCGGGTCGAGCACCTTCGACGCCTGCGCGTGGTAGGTCTCGGCGTTGGCGCGGATCGCCTCGCGCGTGAGCGGCGGGCGCGTCGCGTTGCGCCCCGACGGGTCGCCGATCATCGACGTGAAGTCGCCGATCAGGAAGATCACCTGGTGGCCGAGGTCCTGCAGCTGGCGCATCTTGTTCAGCACGACCGTGTGCCCGAGGTGGATGTCGGGCGCGGTCGGGTCGAGCCCCAGCTTGATGCGCAGAGGTTTCCCGCGCGCGAGCTTCGCGCGGAGCTCGGCCTCGACGATCAGCTCGTCGGCGCCGCGCCGCGCGACCTCGATCTGGCGGTCGACGTCGATCCCCATCGCGCTCATCCCTTCGCGTCGCGGTCGGCGACCGCCGCCTTCGCCGCCGGCCGCGCGTAGCAGCGCGCGTGCCAGTCCTTCACGCGCGGCCAGCGGTCGAGGCCGAACGCCGGTGCGCGGAACAGCACCGCGGCGAGGTTGAGATCCGCGATCGTGAACGCGTCGTCGGCGAGCCACGCGCGCGTCGCGAGCGCGCCCTCGATCACGTCGAGGCGCTGCGCGAGCTTCGGGGCGGCCTCGGCGGCGATCGCGGGCCTGCGTTCGGCCTCGGGCAGGAACGTCGTGTGGTAGAACCACTGGCCCATCGGCGTCTCGACCTCGGACGCCGCGAACAGCGTCCACTGGTAGACGAGGCCTTCGCCCCGCAGCGTCGCGGGCCACAGCTTGCCGGCCTTGCGGGCGAGGTAGAGGTTGATCGCGAGCGACTCGAACAGCGGGAATCCGTCGTCGACGATCGCCGGCACGACGCCCAGCGGATGCACGGCGAGGTAGTCCGGCCCCTTGACCTCCGGCCCCTTGTAGTGGTGCTTGACGTGCTCGTACGAGAGTCCGAGCTCGCGGGCGGCCCAGAGGACCCGGAAGGCCCGGGAGGCGGCGATGCCGTAGATGGTGAGGCTCATCGGGAGAGGGGTCCGGAACGCGCCTTGCTTCGAGGATTTGCTACCATGCCGCGATGATCGAGCCAACGCCCGACACGACCGCAGGCGAGCCCGGCATTCTAGCCGATCGCCCGGGCGAGCCGCCGGCGCGCCCCGCCGCCGCGCGGCCGTCGCGCTGGTGGCTGGTGGCGGTCGCCGCGCTGGGGCTCACCGGCGTCGCGGCGTTCGGCCTCGCGCCCGACACGGTCGTCGAGCCGGTGGCCACCACGCTGACCGTGCGCGAGCTCGCGCTGCCCGCGATCGCGGACGCGGCCGGCGGCGCGGCTCCCTACTGGCGCGAGGAGCGCGTGCGCCGCGGCGACACGATCGGCGAGCTGCTCGCGCGCGCGGGCGTCGACGACGCGGAGTTGCGCGCGCTCGTGCGCACCGATCCCGTCGCGCGGGCGCTCTATCAATTGAAGCCGGGCCGGCCGGTGCGCGTGGCGACCGACGCCGACGGCGCGCTCGTCGAGCTGCGCTTCTCGCCCGGGGCGACGCAGATGCTCTCGATCCGCCGCGACGCCGACGGACTGCGCGCGTTCCGCGGCGAAGCGGACGTCGAGACGCGCGTCGCGCTGAAGGCCGGGGTGATCGGCAACTCGCTGTTCGGCGCCGCCGACGAGATCGGCCTGCCCGACGCGATCACGCTCGCGCTCGCCGACGCGTTCTCCGGCGACATCGACTTCTACCACGACCTCCGCCGCGGCGACCGCTTCTCGGTGCTCTACGAGACGTTCCACGTCGACGGCGAGCCCGCCGGCGCCGGCCGCATCCTCGCCGCCGAGTTCGAGAACCGCGGTCAGGTGCTGCGCGCGTTCCGGTGGACCGCCTCCGACGGCACCGAGGGCTACTACACCGAGGACGGCCGCAACGCGCGCAAGGCGTTCCTGCGCTCGCCGATGGAGTTCTCGCGCGTGACGAGCGGGTTCACGCTCGCGCGGATGCACCCGATCCTCAACACCTGGCGCGCGCACCGCGGCGTCGACTACGGCGCGCCCGCCGGGACGCCGATCCGCGCGACCGCGAGCGGCGTCGTCGCGACCGCCGGCGGGCAGGGTGGCTACGGCAACGTCGTGATCCTGCGGCACGGCGGCGCGTACTCGACGCTGTACGCCCACCTGTCGCGCATCGCGAAGGGCGTGACGGCGGGAGCGCGCGTGTCGCAGGGCGACACGATCGGCTACGTCGGCCAGACCGGCTGGGCGACCGGTCCGCACCTGCACTACGAGTTCCGGGTCGGCAACGAGGCGCGCAATCCGCAGACGATCGCGCTTCCCGCCGCCGAGCCGGTCCCGCCCTCGCAGCGCGGCGCGTTCGCGGCGGCGATCGCTCCCGTCGTCGAGGAGCTCGCGGTCGCGCGGCGCATGCCTCGCGCGGTGTTCGCGTCCCGCGACTGAGGCTCCCGCGTGACCCGCGAGCGCTACGCGGGCGTGATGTCCGGCACGAGCCTCGACGGCGTCGACGCGGTCGTCGCCGACTTCGCCGCCGCACCGGGCCGCGTCTGCGAGACCCTCGGCTCGGCCCACATCGCGTTTCCCCGCGAGCTCCGCGCGAGCCTCGCCGCGCTGCAGTCGAGCGGCCCCGACGAGCTCGCGCGCGCGGCCGCCGTGTCGATCGCGCTCGCGGATCTCTACGCGGAGGCGATTCTCGCCGCGTGCGCGGACGCGCGCATCGACGCTTCGACGCTCGTCGCTTCGGGCGTGCACGGGCAGACGGTGCGCCACCGCCCGGACCTGGGCTGGACGATCCAGCTGAACGACCCCGCGCGCGTCGCCGAGCGCGCGGGTGTCACCGTCGTCGCCGACTTCCGCCGCCGCGACGTCGCCGCCGGCGGGCAGGGCGCTCCGCTCGTCCCGGCGTTCCACGCGGCGCTGTTCCGCGACGCGCTCGCGCACCGCGTCGTCGTGAACGTCGGCGGCATCGCGAACCTCACCGACCTGCCGCCGTCGGGCGCCGTGCGCGGGTTCGACACCGGGCCGGGCAACGTGCTCTCCGACCTGTGGCACGCGGAGCACCGCGGCGGCCCGTACGATGAAGGCGGCGCATGGGCGGCCTGCGGCAAGCCGGTCGCGGCGCTGCTCGACGCGATGCTCGCCGATCCGTACTTCGCGATGCCGCCGCCGAAGAGCACCGGACGCGACCGCTTCCACTCGTCGTGGCTCGACGAGCGGCTCGCGTGCGCCGCGCCTGGCGCGGCGCCTCCCGACGTGCAGGCGACGCTCGTCGCGCTCACCGCGCGCACGATCGCGGACGCGGTCCGCCGGCACGCGCCGGCCGCGCGCGAGGTCCTCGTCTGCGGAGGCGGCGCGCGCAACGAAACGCTCCTGCGCGCGCTCGCGGGCGAGCTCCCGGCCTGTCGCGTCGCTCCCACGTCGGAGCGCGGCGTCGCGGTCGAGCACGTCGAGGCGCTCGCGTTCGCGTGGCTCGCGCGCGAGGCGCTGGCCGGGCGGCCCGGCAACCTGCCGGCCGTGACGGGCGCCGCGGGGCCGCGCGTGCTGGGCGCCGTCTATCGGCGATGACGGAGGGCGCCGCGCCGCCGGGGCCGGGCGTCGGCCCGTGCGGGCTCCGGCGGTCCCGCCGCCCTCCGGCGCGTCCGTCCCGAACGCGCGGCCCGGCGTCGTTTATCATATGCGCCCCGGCGCCGCCCGCCGCCGCCGTTGGGCGTGGTCCGCGGGCGCGCTCTTCCCCAAACACAAACTCGGAGAACCCGATGAAACTCGTGAAGCTCGTCACCGGCGCCCTCGTGGCGCTTTCGCTCGTCGCCGGCGGCGCCGCCGCGCAGACCGACAAGGCCAAGAAGCAGGCGGAGGTGCGCACGGTCACCGCCGCCAGCCTCGAGAAGTTCTACAAGGCGAAGCCCGAGCTCAAGGACCGCGTCGCCAAGGCCCCCGGCTACGCGGTGTTCACGACCTACGGCCTCTCGTTCATCGTCGGCGGCGCCGGCGGCAAGGGCATCGCGCACGACAACAAGTCGGGCAAGGACACGTTCATGGACATGGCGCAGGCGAGCGTCGGCGTGCAGCTCGGGGCGTCGCAGAACGAGACGCTGATCGTGTTCAACACGCCGGCGGCGCTGAAGAACTTCGTCGACAAGGGCTGGGAATACGGCGGCGGCGCGACGGCGGCGGCCGGCGGCGGCGGCAAGACCGCGGGCAGCGGCTCGGGCGAGAACGTGATCTCGGACGCCTCGTACTACACGTACACGAAGAACGGCTTCGAGGCCGGCGGCGCCCTGCAGGGCACCAAGTTCTGGAAGTCCGGCGATCTGAACTGACCGCCGTTCCGGGGTCGGCAAGTCCGGCCCGGGACGCGAAAACGGGGCCCGAGGGCCCCGTTTCAGCGGTTCGCCGCGGCCGCTGCGGCGTGGACGCCGGTCAGGCCGAGAAGCTCGAGCCGCAGCCGCAGGTGGACTGGGCGTTCGGGTTCTTGATCACGAACTGCGCGCCCTCGAGGCCGTCCGTGTAGTCGATCTCGGCGCCGACCAGGTACTGGTAGCTCATCGGGTCGATCAGGAGCGTCACGCCGTTCTTGACCATCGACGTGTCGTCGTCGGCGACGGTCTCGTCGAACGTGAAGCCGTACTGGAAGCCCGAGCAGCCGCCGCCGGTGACGAACACCCGCAGCTTGAGGTCGGGATTGCCTTCCTCCTCGATCAGCGAGCGGACCTTCTCGGCCGCGGCGTCGGTGAAATTCAGCGGGGCGGGCATCTCGTTCATCGCGTTCATCGTCGTGCTCCCTGGGCGCGTCGCGCCGGTTTCGTTCGAAGGCCGGGCGCCCTTCAGGCGCCGACCCGCTTCAATTCGACCACGTCCGCCGACTCCGGTTCGGCCTGGCCGTGGTTCAGCCGGCCCTGGATCACCGCGCCGACGTGCATCTCGAGCGTCTTGTAGGCGACGTCGCCGGTCACCCGGGCCTTCGGCTGCAGTTCCAGGTAGTCGCTCGCCGTGATCGGCCCCTCGACGGTGCCGTTGACGACCACGTGCGAGACCCGGATTTCGCCCACCACCCGCGCCCGCTCGCTGACCACGAGCGTGCCCTCCTGGCCGTCGGCGGTCGCGACGTTGCCGGTCACCTGGCCGTCGATCCTCAGGCCGCCGGTGAACACGATGTCGCCCCGGACCGTGGTCCCGGCCCCGATCAGGCAGTCGATCCGTTTCTGCGGCGGGTGCTTCTTTTCGCCGAACATGAAGGCCTCCCTACGACATTGCAAGGGTCCGCGTGGCCCGCGGAGCAGCCGCGCCCGATTCGTACGCCCGAACCGTCAGCGACCGGACCTGGGCGCCCGCCGGGATCCGGAAGGTGCCCTCGATCCGCTGATAATACTTGAATCGGAGCCTGAGCGCCCCCGCGAGGTCGGGCTGGTCGTCGGGTAGCTGGAGCGTGGTCTGGCGCCCGGGCGACTCCCCGTCCGCCGGCACGGCGAGCGTCGCGGCGAGCGCCAGGTAGCCCTGGAAGTCCTCGCGGGGCGACCCGCCGCGGACCACCAGCACGCTGTAGTGCCAGGCCTCGTCGTTCGTGCGCTCGACCACGAGCCTCGGGATCGACACGCCGACCTGCTTGCTCGAGTCGGCGACGAGCTTCTGCAGGAACGCGAGCTCCTCGCGGACCTGCTGGCTCTCCTGCGTGAGCTCGGTCACCTGCTTCGAGAGCGCGGCCTGCGCGCCTCGCGTCATCGCGAGCTCGCTCTCGAGCGCCGAGTTGGCCTGCCGCAGCGCGGCCGACTCCTGCGCGTAGCGCTTCGCATCGGCCTCCGCGGTCGCGAGCTGCGCCTCGACCGCCTTGCGGTTGAAGCCGCCGAAGATCTGGCCGAAGTCGAAGCCCCACCACCACATGCCGGCCACGAGCGCGACGAGCGCCGCGACGAGCGCCGCGCGCCACGGCCACGGCAGGTGGGTGCGCACCGCCATGCGCGGCGCGCTGATCGAGAAGTGCCGGCGCACCCGGCGCCACGTGCGATCGACGGCCACCGGCGTCGGGCGCTACGGCAGCACCGCCAGCGCTTCGAGCCCGGTCGCCTCGGGGAGCCCGAACATCAGGTTCATGTTCTGGATCGCCTGGCCCGCGGCCCCCTTGACGAGGTTGTCCTCGACCGCCAGCACCATCGCGAGATCGGTGCCGGCCGGGCGGTGCACGGCGAGGCGCAGCATGTTCGACGCGCGCACCGAGCGCGTGTCCGGCGCGGAGCCGGAGGGCATCACGTCGACGAAGGGCTCGTTCGCGTAGCGCCGCTCGTAGAGCGCCTGCAGGTCGAGTCCCGGCTTCACGATCGGCGCGTAGAGCGTCGCGAAGATCCCGCGGATCGCCGGCGTCAGGTGCGGCGTGAACACGAGCGAGACCGGCGCCTTCGACGCGGCTGCGAGGCCCTGGACGATCTCCGGATGGTGCCGGTGGCCCTTGACGCCGTACGCGGCGAAGTTGTCCGACGCCTCGGCGAACAGCAGGTTCAGCTCGGCCTTGCGCCCGGCGCCCGACACGCCCGACTTGCAGTCGGCGATCAGGCGCCCCGTGTCGACGGCGCCCGCCTCGACGAGCGGCAGCAGGCCCAGCTGCACCGCGGTCGGGTAGCAGCCCGGGTTGCCGACGATGCGCGCGCCGCGGATCGCCTCGCGGTTCACCTCGGGGAGCCCGTAGACGCTCTCGGCGAGCAGGTCCGGGCACGCGTGCGGCATCCTGTACCAGCGCTCGAAGACCGCGGGATCCTTCAGCCGGAAGTCGGCCGCGAGGTCGATGATCTTCACGCCCGCGCCGACGAGCTCGCGCGCCTGCGCCATCGCGACACCGTGCGGCGTCGCGAAGAACACCAGCTGGCAGTCGGCGAGCGGCGCCTTGTCGGGCTCGACGAACGCGAGGCCGTCGTAGCGCCGGCGCAGGCTCGCGAACATGTCGGCGACGCGCGTGCCCGCGTCCTTGCGCGACGTGATCGTGCGCACGCGCGCCTGCGGATGCTGCGCGAGGAGCCGGAGCAGTTCGACGCCGGTGTATCCGGTGCCCCCGACGATGCCGACGTCGATCATCTTGCCTCCGTCAAAATGGCGGACGATTCTAGCATCGCCCCCCCGCGCCGCCTGTAGGCGGGCGGGCGACACGCGGGGGCGGGATCGCCGAAACGAAAAGGCCGCCTCGCCGGCGGCCTTCTCTCCTGCGGCGCAGCCGCGCGCGGCGTCAGCGCTTGCTGAACTGCTTGCGGCGGCGGGCCTTGTGCAGGCCGACCTTCTTGCGCTCGACCTCGCGCGCGTCGCGCGTGACGAGCCCGGCCTTCGAGAGCACCGGCTTCAGCTGCGCGTCGTAGTCGATCAGGGCGCGCGTGATCCCGTGGCGGACCGCGCCGGCCTGGCCCGACTCGCCGCCGCCGGTGACGTTCACCATCACGTCGAAGGTCTTCTCGTGGTTGGTGAGCGAGAGCGGCTGGCGCACGACCATCCGCCCGGTCTCGCGCGCGAAGAACTCGTCGACCGGCTTCTCGTTCACGACGATCTTGCCGCTGCCCTGCTTCAGGAACACGCGGGCGACCGAGGTCTTGCGGCGACCCGTGCCGTAGTAGTAGTTGCCGATCATGTCAGGCCTTGGTGACGTCGAGGGGCTTGGGCTGCTGCGCGGTGTGCGGGTGCGAGGGCCCGGCATAGCACTTGAGCTTCTTGATCATCGCGTAGCCGAGCGGGCCCTTCGGGAGCATCCCCTTGACGGCCTTCTCGAGCGCGCGGCCCGGGAAGCGGGCCTGCATCTTGCCGAACGTGGTCGTCGAGATGCCGCCCGGATACGTCGAGTGGCGGTGGTAGAGCTTCGTGTCGGCCTTGGTGCCGGTCACGCGCAGCTTCTCGACGTTGGTGACGACGATGAAGTCGCCGGTGTCCATGTGCGGCGTGAAGATCGCCTTGTGCTTGCCGCGCAGGCGGAGCGCGATCTGGCTCGCGAGGCGGCCGAGCACCTGGTCGGTCGCGTCGACGACGTACCAGTCCCGGCGGATGTCGGCGGGCTTGGCGGAATAGGTTTTCATGGCTTGACGCTCGTGATTCGCGATGGGGGCGCCGCGGTCGGGCAGCGGGCCGGACCTGGGCGAAGCAAAGTCTTGAATTCTAATCCGGAACGCGACGCCCGGTCAACGCGACCGCGAAACGGCGATCAAGCGACCCGGCGGCCCGGCCCGAATCGGCGTCCGGCCGGCGTTCCGGCCCTGCCGTACAGGGTGTGTCCGGGAGGCTGGCGGGAGAGGTATGCCGCAGCGCAAAAAAAGCGCGGTGCCAAGGCACCGCGCCGAAGATTCCATCCTAGGAGGAGGAGGGATGGAATGAGCCCCCGGTGGAGAGGGGGAACCCCTCCGGGCCGGCGACGTTTGAAGTTTCTCATATTGCGCTGCACAACGCAACGTGGACAATGCGGGATGCGCTCGTGCCGCCGCCGTCCCCCCGGGACCCATGGCGCCGAGGGGCGGGCCGGATCGCAGCGGGAACCTCGAATCGGGCGGCGAGGCGGCCCGGCGGCCGGCCGCTGGGGTAGGCTTCGGCGCGATCGCCGGTGGGGTCGTCGCGGCCGACCGGCATCAATAGTGAGCGCATACTGACACGCGGACGGGGAACGGGCATGAAGGCCAGGATCAAGTGGACCGAAGGGATGTCGTTCGTCGGCGAGACCGGGAGCGGGCACGCGCTGGTCGTCGACGGCGCGCCCGAGCACGGCGGGCGCAACCTCGGGCCGCGGCCGATGGAGTTGGTGCTCGCCGGCGCCGCCGCCTGCACCGCGTTCGACGTCGTGCTGATCCTGAAGAAGGCGCGGCAGCCGGTCGCCGACTGCGTCGTCGAGGCCGAGGCCGACCGGGCCGCGGTCGAGCCGAAGGTGTTCACGCGCATCCGGCTCGCCTACACGGTCGCGGGCCGCGGTCTCGACCCGCGCCAGGTCGAGCGCGCGGTCAAGCTGTCGAAGGAGAAGTACTGCTCGGCGACGATCATGCTCGCGAAGACCGCCGAGATCGAGACGACCGTCACGATCGTCGAGGGCGATCGGGTGCCGGTCCGGGAGTCGGGAGCCGGATGACGGAGGTCGGGGGCGCGTGCGCGAAGCAGGGCGTCGCGGCGCGCGGTCGAACGCGGCGCGGGATCGAGGCGACGCCCGCGGCCCGTGAGTCGGTCCTCAGTCCGGCGCCGGTCGCGCCTTCACCGGCCCGCCGGCTGCGCCGCGACCAGCCCGCGCACCTGCACCTTCGTCTCGGCGACGATCCGCGCGCCCGACGCGTCGACGAACTCGAACGCGAGCGGGACGAGCTGGCCGGGCGCGACGGCGCTCGCGAGGTCGACCAGGCGCAGCACCGACCCTTTCAGCGCGAACCGCGTCTCGCCGGCGGGAAGCGCGAGCCGCTCGACGACGCGCGGCGGGTTCGCGCGGTCCTTCGGGTCGTGCACGACGATCTCGACCGAGCGCGCGACCGGCGTGCGCACCGCGACGAGCGTCAGCGGCGCGTCGGCGCGCACGTCGGCGTAGGCGTCCGCCGACGCCGCCCCCGCGGCGGCCGGCCGCATCCACGCGTTCGCGATCTCGGGCGTCGCGAACGCGGGGGCGGCGGCGGCGAGCGCCGCGAGGCCGAGCGCCAGCGCGAGCGGCCGGCTCACTTCGGTTCGCGCAGCACGCGGATCAGGCTCGACGTGTCCCAGCGGCCGCCGCCGCGCTGCTGGACCTGGCCGTAGAGCTGGTCGACGACGGCGGTGACCGGCAGCGTCGCGCCGTTCGCGCGGGCTTCCGCGAGACAGATGCCGAGGTCCTTGCGCATCCAGTCGACCGCGAAGCCGAAGTCGAACCGGTCGGCGACCATCGTCTTGCCGCGGTTGTCCATCTGCCACGACTGCGCGGCGCCCTTGCCGATGACGTCGAGCACGCGCTCGGCGTCGAGTCCGGCGCGCATCGCGAAGTCGACGCCCTCGGCGAGCGCCTGCAGGAGCCCCGCGATGCAGATCTGGTTGACCATCTTGGTGAGCTGCCCCGCCCCCGGCGGCCCCATCAGCGTCACCGCGCGCGCGTAGTGCGCGAGCGCGCCCTCGGCGCGCGCGTAGGTCTCCGCGTCGCCGCCGACCATGATCGTGAGCTTGCCGTTCTGCGCGCCGGCCTGTCCGCCCGACACCGGCGCGTCGAGAAAGCCGACACCCTTCGCGGATGCCGCCGCGTGGACGTCGCGCGCCACGCCGGCGGAGGCGGTCGTGTGATCGACGAGGATCGCGCCCGGCGCCATGCCGGCGAGCGCGCCGTCGGCGCCGAGCGCGACCGCCCGCACGTCGTCGTCGTTGCCCACGCACATCATGACGATCGCGGCGCCGCGCGCGGCTTCGGCCGGCGTGCGGCCGACGCGCCCGCGGTACTCGCCGCGCCACGCATCGGCCTTCGCGGACGACCGGTTGTAGACGGTGACCTCGTGGCCGGCGCGCGCGAGGTGTCCCGCCATCGGGTACCCCATCACGCCCAGTCCGAGGAACGCGAGCTTCTTCGTGTCGTTGGCCATGGATCCCTTTCCTCGATGGTCCGGCGGCGGCCGCGGCGTCGACACCGCGACCGCGCGTCAGTGCGTGCGGTCCCGCGCCGGCGCTTCGCGCTCGTGGCCGCCGCCGGTTCGGTACCGCCATTTGAGCACGAGGATCACCACCGCGAGCGCCAGCGTCACGACGTTCGCCGCGATGATCGGCACCGCGTCGAGCGTGAGCCCGTACGTGAGCCACAGCGCGACGCCCAGCGCGAACGTCCCGAACGTCCACCACGACAGGTCGTCCGCGTGGCGCACGCGGACGATGCGCACGATCTGCGGGACGAACGCGATCGTCGTCAGCGTGCCGGCCGCGAGGCCGAGCGTGTCCGTCGGCGCCGGCGTCATGCTGCGGTTTCCCCTTCGCGCGCGATCGCCTCTCGCGCCGCCGCCGCGGCCTCGCGCACGCGCCGCGGCGCGGTGCCGCCCGGGTGGTCGCGGCTCGCGACCGAGCCTTCGAGCGTGAGCACGTCGAACACGTCGGGGCCGACGAGCGGCGAGAACCGGGCGAGGTCCGCGAGCGGGAGGTCCGCCAGGTCGACGCGGCGCGCCTCGGCCTCGCGCACCGCGCGCGCGACGACCTCGTGCGCGTCGCGGAACGGCAGCCCCTTGCGCACCAGGTAGTCGGCGAGGTCGGTCGCGGTCGCGTAGCCCTCGCGCGCTGCGGCGCGCATGCGCTCGGGCACCGGCGCGAGGCCGTGCGCGACCAGGTCGGCGACGATCTCGAGGCAGTCGGCGAGCGTGTCGACGGTGTCGAACAGCGGCTCCTTGTCCTCCTGGTTGTCCTTGTTGTAGGCGAGCGGCTGCGCTTTCATCAGCGCGAGCAGCGCGACCAGGTGGCCGAACACGCGGCCCGACTTGCCGCGCACGAGCTCGGGCACGTCGGGGTTCTTCTTCTGCGGCATGATCGAGCTGCCGGTGCAGAAGGCGTCGGAGATCGTCACGAATCCGTAGCGCTGAGACGACCAGACGACGAGCTCCTCGGCGAACCGCGACAGGTGCACCATCGCGAGCGAGGCGCAGGCCGCGAACTCGATCGCGAAGTCGCGATCGGACACGGCGTCGAGCGAGTTCGCGCACGGCGCGTCGAAGCCCAGTTCGCGCGCGACGGCGGCCCGGTCGATCGGGTAGCTCGTGCCGGCGAGCGCCGCGCTGCCGAGCGGCATCCGGTTGGCGCGCGCGCGGCAGCCGGCGAAGCGCTCGCTGTCGCGCGCGAACATCGCCTCGTAGGCGAGCAGGTGATGGCCGAACGTCACCGGCTGCGCGACCTGCAGGTGCGTGAAGCCCGGCATGATCGTTGCGGCATGACGTTCCGCGAGGTCGACGAGCGCGCCGCGCAGCGCGCGCAGCCGGGCGGTCATCGCGTCGATCTCGCCGCGCAGCCACAGCCGGAGGTCGGTGGCGACCTGGTCGTTGCGCGAGCGCCCGGTGTGCAGGCGCTTGCCCGCGTCGCCCACGAGCGCCGTGAGGCGCTTCTCGATGTTGAGGTGCACGTCCTCGTCGGCGACCGACCACGCGAAGCGGCCGGTGCGGATCTCGTCCCGGATCGTGGCCATCCCGCGCTCGATCGCGGCGAGGTCGTCGCGCGCGATGATCCCGCGGGAGGCGAGCATCCGGGCGTGCGCGAGCGACCCTTCGATGTCGACCAGGGCGAGGCGGCGGTCGAAGCCCACCGAGGCCTGGAAACGGGCGACGCGCTCGGAGACGGGCTCGGCGAATCGGCCCGACCAGGTGGCGCGCGTCGCGGCGGACGCTTCGGCGGGAGGATCGGCAGGCGGGGCGGGGGGGCGGGAGGCGGTCATCGGCGGTGGCTCGGGAACGGCTTTCGCTTGCGCGTCCGGCGCCGCGTGCCGACAATCGGGGGCCCCGCGCCGGGCACGGACACCGCCGCGACGACCCGAACGCCGGAACAGCGCGACCGCCGGGTATCCGGGGCGGGCACGATGCTTGCATGCGGCCACGCAGATGGCTTCGATTATAAGGCACACCCCGCAGGCGCAGGCGCCGACCTTGCCCGACTTCCGCAACCTCGGGACGATCCTGCGCATCCTGCTCGCCGTGAACGGCGCGGCGGCGCTCGTCGCGCTCGCGATGGCGGACGGTCCGCGGAGCTTCGTCGACCAGCTCGTGCGCCTGACCGGCTTCGTCGAGCCGCACCTGATCGCGCAGCTGGCCGTGCTGTACACGCTCGCGCCCGTGCTCGCGCGGCAGCCCTACCGGATCGGCGCCGCGCTGGTGTTCGCGGTCACGACCGTGACCGCCGTCGCCGTGCACCTGCTGGTGCTGAAGGCGCTTCCCGGCGCGGGCGAGACGCTGGTCAAGCACCTGCTGCTCGCGCTGGCGGCGACCGCGCTCATGCTCGCCTACTTCCACCTCCGGGCGCGCGCGCTGTCGCCCGCGATCACCGAGGCGCGGCTGCAGGCGCTGCAGGCGCGCATCCGCCCGCACTTCCTGTTCAACAGCATCAACGGCGTGCTCTCGCTCGTGCGCACGGACCCGCGCCGCGCCGAGGAGGCGCTGCACGACATGGCCGACCTGTTCCGCGTGCTGATGCGCGACAACCGCGAGTTGGCGCCGCTCGCCGACGAGGTCGAGCTGTGCCGCCAGTACCTGGAGCTCGAGCAGCTCCGGCTCGGCGACCGGCTCGGCGTCGAGTGGAACGTCAAGAACATGCCCGGCGACGCGCTCGTGCCGCCGCTCGTGCTGCAGCCGCTGCTCGAGAACGCCGTCTACCACGGCATCGAGCCGTCGAGCGAGCCGGGGATCGTGTCGGTCAACATCTTCCTGTCGAAGGGCGAGGTGCACGCCGTGCTGCGCAACCCGTACCGCGCGTACGGCGGAACGCACCACTCGGGCAACAAGATGGCGCTCGACAACGTGCGCGAGCGCCTCGCGCTGCACTTCGACGCGGAGGCGTCGCTCGAGTCGAAGGTGCTCGACCGCGCCTACGAGGTCCACATCCGGATGCCCTTCCGCACCGAGCCGCCGCTCGGGCCCTCGGCCGACGGGACGCGCGGCGCCGCAGCGCCGCCGCGCGCGCGGAAGCCCGACCCCATGCTGCGGGCGGGAGGCGTCCATGGCTGAGGCGCCGATCCGCGTGATGGTGGTCGACGACGAGACGCCGGCGCGGCGGCGGCTGCGCGAGCTGCTCGACGACTGCTCCGCGTCGCTGCCGATCGCCGTGGTCGGCGAGGCGGCGAACGGCCGCGAGGCGCTCGACCTGATGCAGTCGGCGCCGCCCGACCTCGTGCTCACCGACATCCACATGCCGGACATGGACGGCATCGAGCTCGCGCGCCACCTGCTCAAGCTGCCGCGCCCGCCGGTGGTCGTGTTCACCACCGCTTTCCACGAGCACGCGCTCGAGGCGTTCGAGGTCAACGCGGTCGACTACCTGGTGAAGCCGGTGCGGGTGCAGCGCCTGCTCTCGGCGCTGCAGAAGGTGCCGCGCCTGCGTCCGCTCACCGCCGAGCGGATCTCGCACCTGCCGTCGAACGCGCGCCGCTTCCTGTCGGTGACCGAGCGCTCGCGCGTCGTGCTGGTGCCGATCGACGAGGTGCTCTTCCTCAAGGCCGAGCTCAAGTACATCACGATCCGCACGAAGGACCGCGAGTTCCTGCTCGAGGAGTCGCTCACGCGGCTCGAGCACGAGTTCGGTCACCGCTTCGTGCGCGTCCACCGCAACTGCCTCGTCGCGCGCGACGCGATCCGCGGCTTCGAGCGGCGCGTCAACGACGACGGCGACGCGCACTGGGAGGTCCTGCTGAACGGGCTCGACGAGACGCTTCCCGTCTCGCGCCGGCAGCAGGGGATCGTGCGGGAGCTCTCGCGGGAGAGCGTGGGCTAGCGGTTGGACGTCGCCCGCCGAGCGCGGGCAGGCCGGCGCGCGCGGCGCCGGCGCGACGACGTCGGTCGCCCGACGCCGGACGCCCGGCGCTCGGCCCGCCCGCGGGGGCGCTACACTCGCGCTCTCTCCCGGTCCCGCCACCCCGATGAAGACGCTCATCTGCGGCTCGCTCGCCTACGACACCATCATGGTGTTCCCCGACCGGTTCGGCCGGCACATCCTGGCCGACCAGGCGCACATGCTGTCGGTGTCGTTCACGGTGGGCGAGATGCGGCGCGAGTGGGGCGGCTGCGCCGGCAACATCGCGTACAACCTGCGGGGGCTGGGCGGCTCGCCGGTCGTGATGGCGACGCTCGGCGACGACGGCGGCGCCTACCGCGACCGGCTCGAGTCGCTGGGCATCGGGCTCGACGGCGTGCGCCACGTGCCGGGCACCTACACGGCGCAGGCGTTCATCATCACCGACCTCGACGACAACCAGATCACAGCGTTCCACCCGGGCGCGATGACGCGCTCGCACGACAACCGCGTCGGCGACGTCGCCGGCGTCGCTTGGGGCATCGTCGCGCCGGACGGCCGGGAGGGGATGATGCAGCACGCCGCCGGCTTCCGCGAAGGCGGGGTGCCGTACGTGTTCGATCCCGGGCAGGGCATCACGCTGTTCGACGGCGACGAGCTCCTGGCGATGGTCGACGGGGCGGCCGTCGTCGCGTGCAACGACTACGAGGGCAGGCTCCTGTCGGAGCGCACCGGGCTCGCGCTCGAGGCGATCGCGCAGCGCGTCGACGCGCTCGTCGTGACGATGGGCGCCGAAGGCTCGGTCGTCCGCGCGCAGGGCCGGACGATCCACGTGCCGCCCGCGCGGCCCGAGGCGATCGTCGACCCGACCGGCTGCGGCGACGCCTACCGGGCGGGCCTCCTCCACGGCCTCGCGCAGGGCTGGGACTGGGAGCGCACCGGGCGTCTCGCCTCGACGCTCGGGGCGCTCAAGATCGGCTCGCGCGGCGGCCAGAACCACACGGTCAACCGGGAGCGCGTCGCCGCGTTGTACCGGGATTCGTTCGGGAGCGCGCCCTGGTGAACGTCGCCGTCCTCCGCCGCCTCGCCGCCGCCGGGCTCGCGCTCGGGCTCGCGGCCTGCGTCCCGATGCCGGGGCCGGCCGTCTACGGTCCGGGGCAGGCGTCGCGCGCGCAGTCGGTCGAGTTCGGCGTCGTCGAGTCGGTGCGCGACGTGCGGATCGCGGGCTACCAGACCGGCGCGGGCGCGGTGAGCGGCGCGATGGTCGGGTCGATCGCCGGCAGCTACGTGGGCGGCAGCTGGAACGCGAACGCGGTCGCCTCGATCATCGGCGCGATCCTGGGCGGCGTCGTCGGCAGCGCGATGGAGGAGGGCGTGAACGCCCGGCCCGGCGTCGAGATCACGATCCGCCTCGAGAGCGGCGCGCTGGTCGCCGTCGTCCAGCAGCCCGAGGAGCCGGCGTTCCGGCCGGGGGATCGCGTGCGCGTGCTCTCCGACGGCGTGATGACGCGTGTCACGCGCTGAGGGGCGCGCGGCGCAACCGGCCGGTCGAGCGCGGCCGGTCCGCCTGCCGGTGCGGGCCTGGCGCGTCGCGCGCGTGGGCGCGCACATCGCCGCCGGCGTCGCGACGACGGCGCTCCTCTTCCCGCGCATCCGCGCCGAGCGCAGGCGCGCGCTGATCCGGCGCTGGTCGCGCCGGTTCCTCGCGCTGATGAACATCGAGGCGCGCGTCCACGGCGCGATCGACGCGCACGACGGAAACGTCCTCCTCGTCGCGAACCACGTCTCGTGGCTCGACATCGTCGTGCTGAACGCGCACCGCCCGTCGCGCTTCATCGGCAAGGCCGAGCTCGCGCGCTGGCCGGTCGTCGGCCGGCTGATCCGCGACACCGGCACGCTGTTCATCGAGCGCGAGCGGCGTCAGGACACGCACCGCGTCAACCGGCGCGCGGCCGACGCGCTCGCGGCCGGCGACGTGGTCGCGGTGTTCCCCGAGGGGACGACGACCGACGGCACGACGGTGCTCCGCTTCCACGGCTCGCTCCTGCAGCCGATCGTCGACGCGGGCGGGCACGTGCTGCCGGTCGCGATCCGCTACCACGACGGTCACGGCGCGCTCTCGCTCGCGCCCGAGTACGCGGGCGACACGAGCTTCGCGGCGTCGTTCTGGCGCGTCTGCGGCGAGCGCCGCCTCGCTGTCGAGCTGATCGCGTCGTCGCCGCTCCCCGCGCTCGCGCGGCACCGCCGCGAGCTCGCGCGCGAGGCCGAGGACGCTATCCGAACGGCTTTGGCTGGACGGGGTGGCGCGACGGCACCTGGAACACGCGGCGGTCCGGCAGCCGGACCGCGGTGAGCGTCCCGCCCCACAGGCAGCCCGAGTCGAGCATCAGCACGTTGGGCGCGAGGTCGAGCTCGAGCGTCGACCAGTGCCCGCACACGATGGTATCCCCCGCGGTGCGCCGGTGGTCGTGCGCGAACCAGGGCCGGAATCCCTCGGGCGCGTGCTCGCGTCCGCGCTTCTCGCGGAACTCCATGCGGCCTTCGGGCGTGCAGAAGCGCATCCGCGTGCACGCATTGACGATCGCGCGGAGCCGGTCGTCGCCGTCGAGGTCCTCGCGCCACGCCGAGGGCTCGTCGCCGTAGAGGACGCCGAGGAACCGGTGCGCGTCGGCGCCCGCGAGCTTCGTCTCGACCTCGCCCGAGAGCATCTGCGCGTGCGCGGCCGTCCACGACGGCAGGAGCCCCGCGTGCACCATCAGGTAGCCGTCCTCGCGGACCACGAGCGGCCGCGTCGCGAGCCAGTCGACGAGGTCGTGCCGGTCCGGCGCGGCGAGCACGTCGCCGATCGTGTCGTGGGCGTGCGGCTTCTGGTGGCCCGCGGCGACGGCGAGCAGGTGGAAGTCGTGGTTGCCCAGCACGACGCGCGCCGCGTCGCCCAGCGCCTTCACCTCGCGCAGGATCGGGAGCGAGCCGGGGCCGCGGTTGACGAGGTCGCCGACGAGCCACAGGCGGTCGCTCGCCGGCGAGAAGCCGACGAGCTCGAGGAGCTGCACGAACTCCTCGTGGCAGCCCTGCAGGTCGCCGATCGCGTAGTGCGCCATCGCGGAAGCGGGTAAAGGGGGAATCGGCGCGCGCGTCAAGACTGCCGCGCGCTCGCGCCGGTTGGTAGGATGCGCCCGATTCTAGCAAGCCGCCCCGATGTCGTCCCCGCTCAACCCCGCCCAGGCCGAAGCCGTCCGCCGCGCCGACGTCCCGATGCTCGTGCTCGCCGGCGCGGGCAGCGGCAAGACGCGCGTGATCACCGCGAAGATCGCGCACCTCGTCGCGACGGGGACCGATCCGTCGCGCGTCGTCGCGATCACGTTCACGAACAAGGCGGCGCGCGAGATGCGCGAGCGCGCGAACGCGCTCCTCGCCGCGGCCGGGCGCCGGGACGACGCCGCGAAGGTGCGGATCGCGACGTTCCACGCGCTCGGCCTCTCGATCGTGCGCGCGGAGTCGAAGGCGCTGGGCCTGAAGCCCGGGTTCTCGGTCCTCGACCCGCAGGACCTCGAGTCGATCGTCGCGGAGCTCGTGGCGACCGCGGACCGGTCGCGCACGCGCAAGGCGCAGGGGAAGATCAGCCAGTGGAAGAACGCGCTCGCGACGCCCGCCGAAGCGCTGCGCCGGGCGAAGGACGACGAGGAAGTCGTCGCGGCGAAGGCCTACGCGCGCTATGCCGACGCGCTCGCGGCGTACCAGGCGGTCGACTTCGACGACCTGATCCGGCTGCCGGTCGAGCTCCTCGAGCGCGACGCCGAGGCGCGTGCGCGCTGGCAGGCGCGAAGCGAGCACGTGCTGGTCGACGAGTACCAGGACACGAACCCGGCGCAGTACCGGCTCTTCCGCGCGCTGGTCGGCGAGCGCGCGCGCTTCACCGCGGTCGGCGACGACGACCAGGCGATCTACGGCTGGCGCGGCGCGACGCTCGAGAACCTCGCGCAGCTGCCGCGCGACTACCCGGCGCTCGTCGTCGTCAAGCTGGAGCAGAACTACCGGTCGACGACGCGGATCCTCGCGAGCGCGAACGCTCTGATCGCGAACAACCCGAAGCTCCACGAGAAGCGGCTGTGGAGCGACCGGGGCCACGGCGACGCGATCCGCGTCGTCGCCGCGCGCGACGAGGAGACGGAGGCCGAGAGCGTCGCTTCCGCGATCTCGGCGCACCGGTTCGAGCACCGCGGCCGCTGGTCGGACTACGCGGTGCTCTACCGCGGCAACCACCAGGCGCGCGCGTTCGAGGCGGCGCTGCGCGCGCAGTCGATCCCGTACGAGGTGTCCGGCGGCCAGTCGTGGTTCGACCGCGCCGAGATCAAGGACCTGGTCGCCTACCTGCGCCTGATCGCGAACGAGGACGACGACCCGGCGTTCCTGCGCGCCGTGGCGGTGCCGAAGCGCGGGATCGGGCAGACGACGCTCGCGAAGCTCGCCGAAGCCGCGGCCGCGCGGCGCGAGAGCCTCGCCGCGGCCGTGCACGCGCCGGCGTTCGCCGACGCCGCGCAGGTGCGCGCGCACGCGGCGCTGGTCGAGTTCACGCGCCTGCTCGACGGCCTGCGCCATCGCGCGCCGCGCGAGCCCGCGGGCAGGCTCATCGACGAGCTCGCGCGCGCGATCGGCTACGAGGACCACCTGCTCGCGACGTTCGACAAGCGCGAAGCCGCCGCCCGCATCGAGAGCGTGCGCGACTTCACCGGCTGGCTCGCGAGGAAAGGGGAGGCCGACCGCAAGACGCTCCTCGACCTCACGCAGATGATCGCGCTGATCACGATGCTCGAGGGCCGCGAGGGCGAGGACGTCGACGCGGTCCGGCTTTCGACGCTGCACGCGGCGAAGGGGCTCGAGTTCCCCCACGTGTTCCTGGTCGGGCTCGAGGAGGGCATCCTGCCGCACCGCGAGTCGGTCGAGGCCGGCACGATCGACGAGGAGCGGCGCCTGATGTACGTCGGCCTCACGCGCGCCGAGCGCTCGCTGCACCTGTCGTTCTGCCGCACGCGCAGCCGCGCCGGCAGCCGCGTCGACTGCGCGCCGTCGCGGTTCCTGAAGGAGCTCGCGCAGGACGACCTGCGCTGGGCCGGCCAGCCGCTGCCCGCCGACGAGGCCGCGAAGGAGAAGGCGGCGGGCGCCGAGCGCCTGAAGGCGCTCAAGGCGGCGCTGGCGAGGCCCGCGGCGTCGGAATGAGAACGCGGCCTGCGGGCCGCGTCTTCCCCATCCACCCCGATCCGGGCGCCGGCCCTGGCGCGTTGACCGGCGCGCGAGCGCCCGGTCCAACGCGGTGAGGGCGGCGCCGTTACTTCGCGGCAGCCACCATGTAGTCGACGGCCGCCTTCACATCGGCGTCGGGCGTCGAGACCGCGCCGCCCTTGGGCGGCATCACGCCCGTCTTGCCCTGGAAGCCCTTGATCGCGTGGTCGTAGAGCACGTTGGCGCCCTGCGCGATGCGTGGCGACCACGCGGCCTTGTCGCCGAGCTTCGGGGCGCCCGCGACGCCGGTGCCGTGGCACGCGACGCACGCGCCGTCGAACACCTTCTTGCCGTCCGCCTTCGCGGGGGTGGCCGCGGCGACCGCAGCCGGTGCGGTCGCGGCTGCGGCTGCGGCGGCCGGCGCGGGAGCGACGCCCTTCTTCGCGGCGGCGACCGGCGCTTCCTTCCACGCGGCGCCGGCCTTGTTGACCATGTAGACGATCCCGCGCTGCACCTCGGCGTCGGTCAGGTCGGCGTTGCCGCCGCGCGGCGGCATCGCGCGGATGCCCGCGATCGCGTGCTGCACCGTGAGCTTCTCGCCCTGCGCGATCACCTTCGCCCACGCGGCCTTGTCGCCGAACTTGTGCGCGCCCGCGAGCCCGGTTTCGTGGCAGGTCTTGCAGACCTGGGCGAACACCTGCTCGCCGGTCAGGTTGCCCTTCGGGCCCGACGGCGCGGCGAGCTGCACGACGCCCACCGGCGCGATCCGCGCGAGGATCTGCGAGTCGTCGCCGGTTGCGTGCGGACGCCCCGTGACGAGCTGAGTGACCAGGACGATCAGCGAGATCGGCACGACGAACGCGAGCACGACGACGATGATGAGCTGCTTCGGGGTCTTGATCGGGGAAGTGTGCGGGTCGGGTTCGTTCATGGCGTCGCATCGGGCGGCGGGACCGCGGGCCGGACATTATACCGACCCGGGCGCCGCGGGCCGCTTCCCCGGCGACGCGGTGGACGCGAAGGGGCGCAAGCCGCTATAATGGCCGGTTCGCGCGCCCGTAGCTCAGTTGGATAGAGTATTGGTTTCCGAAGCCAAGGGTCACAGGTTCGAATCCTGTCGGGCGCGCCACCCGTCCCCCCCACCCCCGGAACGTGGATCGATCCACGTTCCGGGGGGTGCCTCCCCGCTACTTCGGGAACATGAGCTGCACCTGCGCGCGGATTTGCCAGTTCGCCGCGTAGTCGGGCCTCGCCGCGTTGTAGTAGGCGCCGACCTGCGCGTTCACCGGCAGCCGGCCCAGGTGGAAGATGTGGCCGACGCCGCCGCCCAGCGGCACGGTCCAGCGGTCGCTCGAATCGGCCTTCCAGTTGGCGGTGACCACCGGCGAGCTCGTCAGGTACGTCCCGCCCGGGAAGTTGTAGTTGAGGAACGGCTGCACGAGCAGGCTGTTGTACGAGCCGCCCGCGCCGCTCCCCACCGACCAGACGTTGTTGACGAGCACGCCGTAGACCCACGGGTTGCCGTGCTCGAGCTTCAGCACGACGAACGTCGGACCGATCCCCCAGCGATAGGACCCGAGCGCCGAGTCCGACGTGGTCGGGACCTGCACGATCGCGCCGACGCCCCAGATCGCGCCCTTCGGCGCCGCGGGCGACACGAACAGCGAGAGCTGCGTCGGACCGATCCCGTCGACGCGCGAGCCGTCGGGCGTGAACGCCGGCTGCGAGACCACCGGAACGATCGTCCGGGTGATCAGGTTCCAGTCCCGGTCGATCTCGATCGGGACGACCGGCTGGATGTTCAGGATGTTCTGCGTCTTCTTGTCGGGACCGGCGTTCAGGTTGGTGTTGTTCTGGAACGGCACGCTGATCAGGTTGCCCACCGGGTTCTGCGCGAGCTTCGCGAGCTCCTCGCTCGACAGCTCGGCGTGCGCGGCGGTGCTCGCGAGGACGAGCGCGGCGGCGAGGCGGCCGAGGGCGTGCCTCGTCGTTGCGGTGGAAACGGTCATGTCGGTTCCCGGAACGGAGCCGCGGCAGGTGCGACGGGCGGCGATGCCGCGCATTGTCCGCGCCGCCCCCCCGGCGCACTTGGCATCTCGCGACCGAAGCTGGGCAGCGACCGCCAGCGTTCCGCGATCAGTCGAACGAGCGCCGGTACGCGATGCCGACGCCGCTCGCGGTGCCGGTCTCGGCGCGCAGCGTGATCGCCTGCGTGAGCGCGTACTCGAGCCGCAGCACGTTGGTCGCGACCGTGATGCCCTGCTCGAAGACGAGCGCCAGGCGCTCGTTCAGACGCTTGTTGAACGCGACCACCGGGCTGCCGATCGTCTGCGCGCCGGTGCCGGTCACGACGCGGCTGCGGAACGAGACGTCGTCCAGCCCGAACTGGCGCGCGATCGTCGTCGCGGCGGGACGCTCGTTCACGCCGAACAGCAGCGACGAGGCCGCCGAGATCGCCGACAGGTCGGCGCCGGTCGAGCGGTCGAGGCCGTGGCCGGTGATGAGCCACGCGAGCTTCTCGCCGTCGGGCATCGGCGGCGTCGACACCAGGCGGACGCGCGGCACGCGCACGCTGCCGGTCAGCTCGACGCCGACCTCGACCGGCAGGTTGGCGCGCATCGCGAGGATGTCGAGCGCCGGGTTGTCGACCGGCCCGTCGAACACGAGCCGCGCCCGGTCGCGGTCGAGGTCGAGGCGCTGGCCGAACGCGAAGTAGGCGCCGTTCGCGGCCTGGATGACGCCGCGCGCCTCGAGGCGTCCGTCCTGGCCGGTCGCCACCCTGAGCCGCCCGCCGAGGTCGGCCTCGAGCCCCTCGCCGTCGAACGCGAGCCGGCCTCCGAGGTCGACGTCGAGGGCGAGCGCGAGCGCGGAGCCCAGCCGGGACCGGGGCGCCTCGGCCTGCGCCGGGCGGCCGCGCACGACGACGTCGGGCGAGAGCGTCGCGCCGGGCGTGCGCTCGTGCTCGATGCGGCCCTCGTCGACGCCGAGCCGACCGGCGACGACGAGGCGGCCGCCTTCGAGCGCGAGCGTGCCCTCGCCGGTCGCGACGAGCCGCCGGTCGGGACGGTTCAGCACGCGCATCCGCGTCGCCGTCCACGCGAGCTTCGTCCCGAGACCCTCGGGCTCGCCTTCGCGGCGCGCGCGCGCGAGCGTCCCGCTCGCCCGGAAGCCGCCGTCGCCCGCGCGGAACGCGAGGGCGTCCAGCGTGACCTCGCCGCGGTCGAGGCTCGCGACGAGCGCGCCGTCCCGGAACTCGAGCCCCCACTGCGGCGCGTCGAAGCGCAGCGCATCGCCGGCGATCTTGCCCGAGACGACCGGCGCGCCGAGCGTCCCCTTCGCCTCGAGCGCGATGCGTACGCGGCCGTCGGCCGTGGCGGCGGTGCCGAGCCAGGGCTGAAGGAACTTGAGCGACGACCACGTGCCGTCGAACCGCGCGGAGAGCGGCGCGTCGCCGCGCAGCTTGCCCGGCGCGGCGGTCGGCGAAGGTCCGATCGCGAACGCGAGCGTCGCGTTGCCGCCCCGCGCCGAGGCGAGCGTCGCGGCGCCGTCGACCGCGTCGTTGGCGAGCTTCGCCTCGAGCTCGAGCCGCTCGAGCCCGATCGAGGCTTCCTCGCGCGACGCTCCGGACCCCGCGTCGTAGCGGACGTCGCCGCGCTCGCGCCGGATCGACACGCTGCCCGACAGGCGCGGCGCCGCGTCGATCGACCAGGCGCCGCCCAGCGCGACGTCGCTCGCGAACGGCAGCGCGACGCCCGCGAGCCGTGCGGCCGATTCCAGCGGCACGCCGGTGAAGCCGCCATGCGACGAGATTCGTCCCTCGACGACCGCGAGGTCGTCGACGCGGAAGCGGCCGGCGGCGAAGCTCAGGTGCGCGCCTTCGAGCGCGACCCGGCCGCGCGCGAGCTCGAGCTTCGCGGGCGCCTCGAGCGCGAGAGCGCCGTCGCCCGACGCGCGGAAGCTCGCCACGGTGCCGCGCCACGCGGGCGTATCGAGGTCGAGCGCGCCCTCGAGCGCGCCTTCGACGTCGCGCTCCCCGACGCGCGCGCGGAGCTCGACGCGATGCGCGGCCGCGCTGCCGCGCACGGAGACCGACGCGCGCTCGAGGCGCACGCCCGCCGCATCGAGCTCGCGGGCGTCGAGCGCGACGTCGAGCCTGACCGCGCCGCCGGGCGCCCCCTCCTGCGGCCTCCAGGCGATGCGTCCGTCGAGCTTCGCGGCCGCGACGTCCGCGCCGACGCGCAGACGCTCGCCTTCGACGCGCGCCTCGACGCCGAGCGCGCGCGGCGCGAGCGTCGCGGTGCCCTTCGCGGCGAGGCGGCCTTCGAGCGGCGCGGGCAGCCAGCGCTCCGCGAGCGGCTGCACGGCGCCGAGCTTCGGCAGCTCGATGTCGAACGCGAGTGCGTCGTCCGGCCGACCCGCGTCCCCCTTCGCGACGATGCGCCCGCCGGCGACGCGCGCGTCGATCGCGACGCCGCGCGCCTCCGTGGCGGCGAACCGCCCGCGCGCGGTGCCCGCGATCGCGACGCCCGCGAGGCGCGAGCCGTCGGTGAGCACGGCATCGACGTCGGCGCGCCACGGCGCCGCGAGCGCGCCCGACGCGCTCGCGCGGCCGTCCAGCGAGCCCTTCGGAAACGCGCCGAACCGCGACGGGTCGAAGCGCGCGAGCCGTGCGCGCGCGTCGAACGCGAGCGACCCGTCGAGCGCGAGCGTGCCTTCGCCTTCGAGCCGCGCGTCGCCCGCGCCCGCGACGAGCCGCGACAGCGCGAGGCGCCCGCGCCCGACGGTCGCGTCGAAGGACGCGGTGATCGCGCGGCTCCGGTCCGCGAGGTCGGCGCGCACGCGCTGCGCGCTCGCGTCGAGGCTCGCCTGCACGCGCCCCGCGATCCGCGTCGTCACGAGACGGCCGTGGACGCCGGCGAGGTCGAGGTTCGCGACGTCCAGGGTTCCGCCGACGGCCGACGTTCCGAGGTCGACGCTCGCGCGGCCGCGCGCCGTGCCGCCGCCGGAGATCGCGGCCGCGAGATCGTCGAGCGCGAGCGTCCCGCCGTCGAGCGCCCATCGGGCGCGCAGCGATGCGACCGGCAGCCGCCCCGCGTCGATCGGACCGGCCGTGCGATTGGTCGCCTCGACGGTGCCGGCGATGCCGCGTTCCGCCGGCGCGAGCGCGACGCGCGCGTCGATCGCGGTCGACGGCCACTGCGGATCGAGCGACGCGAGGCTCACGTCGGCCAGATCGACCTCGACGGACGCGAAGGCCGAGTGCGCGAACGGCGTGAGCGTCGCGCGCGCGCGGGCGGTCGCGCCGCGCGCGCGGCCCGAAGCGTCGATCGCGACGCGCTCGAGCGTGCCGCCGAGCTTCGCCCGGGCCTCGATCCCCGCGAGGTCGGCCTCCCCCGCGAACGCGAGCTCGCCGGCGAGCGCGAGCGGTGCCGTCGCGCCCAGCGTCGCGCGGCCCGAGAGTCGCCAGCGGTCGGCGGCGAGCGCGAGGTCGCGCATCTCATGGCCGCGCGCGTCGCCCGCGTACGCGAACTGGAGCCCGCGCACGTGGCCCGAGCGCGGCCCGATCACCCAGTCGAGACGGCCGATCGCAATGCGGTCGATCGCGACCGGGAAGGGCAGCGCGAGCGCGGCGGGCGGCTCGGTCGCCGCGTCGGATCCCCTGATCGCCACGACGAGCGTTCGCGCGCCCAGGCCGCGGACGTGCACGCGCAGGTCGACGAGCGCGAACGGCGACCAGTCGAGCGCGACGTCGCGCGCCTCGAGCTCCGCCTCCGGGCCCCGCCACGCGATGCGGCCGGCGCGCACCGTCGACAAGAGCGAGCCGCGGGCGTCCTCGACGGCGAGCCGTCCGTCGCTCCGCGCGACGAGCTCGCGCACCGCGAGATCGAGCGCCGCCTGGGTCCCGAGGAACACGAGCGCCGCGCCGACGAGCGCGACCGCGACGACCGCCACGGCGGCCGTGATCGCCATGGCGAGCCGCCCCCCGCGCAGCCAGGTCCGGCGCGGCTCGGGCGTGCCGGGATCGCGGGCGGCCGTCATGTCAGAACGCGAGCCCCACCGAAAAGTGCAGGCGCACGGTGGCGTTGTCCTGGCCGTAGGCGAGGTCGATGCGGAACGGGCCGATCGGCGTGCGGACGCGGGCGCCGGCGCCGTAGCCGAGCGAGAGGCTCCCGAGGTCGCGCGGCGTGTCGCACGCGGTGCCCGCGTCGACGAACACGGCGGCGCCGAAGGTGCCGTTGAACCAGTGCACGGCCTCGGCGCTCGCGAGCGCGTAGTAGCGTCCCGGCAGCACCGTGCCGCCCTGCTTCACCCCGAGGCTCTGGTACGCGTAGCCGCGGACCGTCGAGTCGCCGCCGATCCGGAACAGGAGCGCCGAAGGCACGCCCTCGCGCGCGCCCGCGATCACCGCGCCGGCCTCGGCACGGAACGTCATGCTGTTGTCGCTCCCGAGGGGCCGCCATGCCTGGAACTGCGCGATCGTGCGGCCGAAGCCGCGCGACGACACGCCGGGAACGCCGGCGCCCGCCTGCACGACGATCGCGTAGCCGCGGGTCGGCGACACGAGGTCGTCGACCTCGCGCCGCGTCCACGCGCCGTCCACGAAGAGCGCGTGCGCGTCGACGTCCTCGCCGTCCTGCGGATGCTGCTGGTCGAGGTAGTACGCGACCCCGAACGCGAGCTGGCGGCGTTCCTCGATCGACTGGCGCCGCCACGCCGCGAGCGCCGTGCGCGTGACCAGGTTCTCGATGTCGGTGCGGTAGAGCTCGGCGCCCCACGAGTCGCGCCAGCCGCGCGCGTCCGGCGGCTCGACGAAGCGCGCCTGCACGCCCTGCTCCTTGGTGTCGACGCGCGCGTCGAACGTGAACTGGATGGCCCGCCGCGCGAAGTCGACGTCGCGCCACAGGAAGTTGCCGCGCCAGCGCGTGTCGGTCGAGAAGCCGACGCCGGCCTCGACGCGCCTGGTGGGCGCCTCGATCACGTTGACGCGGACGGTCGCGTCGCCGGCCTGCGCGGGGTCGTCGTCGATCTCCGCGTGGACGCTCGCGAAGTAGCCGCTCGCGTCGAGGCGCCGCACGAACGTGTCGAGCGCCTCGCGCGTGTAACGGTCGCCGCGACGCGCCGTCGCGAAGTTGCGCACGAGCGAGGCCGGATAGCGCTCGAGGCCGCGCACGTCGAGCGCGCCGATCGTGAACGGCGGTCCGCTCGCGATCTCGACGTCGAGGTGGGCGGCGTGCGCGTCGGGGTCGACGTCCGCGAGGCTCTGCGCGATCGCCGCCGACGCGTACGGGCTCGCGCGCATCGCGTCGACCGCGCGCGCCTTCGCGCTCTCCCAGTCCCGGTTGCGGAAGACCTCGCCCGTCGGGAGCATCCAGCCGTCGCGCGCGCGGGTGATCGCGTCGGCGCCGTCGGGCCGGTCGTCGGCCGCGGGGCCGGTGACCGACACGCGGACCGAGCGCACGCGCGTGGGCTCGCCCGGCGTCACCCGCAGCGTCACCACGACCGGGTCGGCCGAGCGGTCGACGGCGACCTCCGCGACGGACGAGAAGTGGCCCTCGGCGTCGGCGGCGGCGCGCGCCTGCGCGGGCGCCTGCTGCACGAGGCGCTCGAGCAGCGTCTCGGTCATGTCCGCGAAGTCCTGCCAGCGGACGAGGTCGACGTTGGCGCGCAGCGCCGGGACGAGCGACGCGGGGGCGTCGATCGACGCGAGATACCGGACGCGATCGGGCGCGCGCCCGGGCTCGCGGGGGTCGGGGACGGAGGTCGCCGGCGGGGCCGGCGTCAGCGAGGGGCCGGCGTCAGTCGCCGCGCCCGCCGCGCTCGTCGCGAGCGTCGCCGCTGCCAGCGCGCTGCAGGCTCGCCGGCGCCACGTTGCACGGGCCGCCGCAGTCGACGACATCATCGGCGCCGGGCGTCGAAGGCGCGAGCCCGTCGTCGAGCGGCGCGTAGGGCGGATTGTCCGGCGACCAGCCGCGCGGGTAATCGAGCGGGCGGGGCGTCGGCGGCGCGACCAGATCCATCGAGAGCATCGGCGGCAGCGTCGGCACCTCGCGCCTCGGCCAGTCGAGCTGCATCTCGGTGGGCGCGCCGCCCAGAAACCAGATGATCGGGTCGGAGCGGACGAAGCCGTAGCGGTCGTTCCAGCTCGCGCAGCCCGCGAGCGCGGACGCCGCGAGCACGACGAGGACGAGCGGGGCACGGCGCATGGCGTTCTCCTGGCGTGGGGCCGGGCCGCGAGGGCGAGTTCGCCCGGCCGGCTGGCTCCAGTCTCTCACAACCTCCACGCAGGAAACATGCCGGCGTCATGACAGCGCGGGTTCCGGGCCGCCACCGTGGCTGAAATGCCACGGGGGCGCTCAGAAGCTCGACCGTAGCGTCATCCCCAGGACGGGCGCCGGGTCGACATCCCGCGACACGAGCTCGTGGTTGTTGCGGTCGTAGACGGTCAGCTGCCCGGCCAGAGCCACGCCCGCGTAGAGGTCGAGGCGGGTGGCGGAGGTCGGCCGCCAGGTGGCGCGCGCCAGCAGCGGGATCGACTGCTTCTCGCCGACGCCGTCGGGCGTGGGTCCGTTTCGGTCGAGCCGGAACCGGAACTTCCGCCACGCGCCCCCCGCGGCGAACTCCCACCGGTCGTCGGGCGCCCAGGCGAGCTCGAGGCCGGCGCCGCCGGCGGGTCCGGCCGGCACCGGGTTCGAGACGCGCCACCGGTCGTTGATGCGCCAGTCGACGAGGAGGACCGGGAGCACCTCGGTCTTGTCGATCTCGCGGTACACGCCCGCGCCGAACCCCAGCGTGAGGTCGGGGGAGAAGGTCCGGCTCACCGCGAGGATGGCGCCCCAGTTGAGCGCGTCGCCGGTGCTCGCCCCGGATGCGTACGCCCACTGGACCGACGGCAGCGCGGTGAATGCGATCCCGGCGTCGGTCGCGTAGACGAACGACGCGCCGATGCCCGGCCGATGGATCGTGCCCCACGGCGCGTCGCCGAACGCGCTCGGCCCGGAGAACGTCCAGCTCTCGTAGTCGTAGCGCAGCGCGACGCCCGCGGTGACCTCGGGCGTGAACTGGCGGGCGATGCTGCCCGTCGCGAAGGCGCCGCTGCCCTTGAGCTCGCCACCGCCGTCGATGTCGGCGTCGAGTTGCGCGAAGCCGGTGACCGATGCGTTGACGACGGTGGCGCCCACCGGGAGGCGCTGGGCCTGCGCGGCCGGGGCGGCGAGCGCGAGCGCGAGCGTAGCGAGGGCGGGGAAGCGCAGGAAAGCGGGCATGGAGGGCATTCCGGGTGGAGGGGGGACGGCCGCCCGCTCGCGCCGGGCGGCGCGCGGAGGCCCGGCGCGGATTGTAGCCGCCGCGCAGGCGGCCTCCGGTCGGGAACGCGCGGCGCGGATCCCGCATCGCTCCGGCGCCCGCCGCAGGGACGCGCTCCGGCCGGTCATGCCGCCGGCATGAAGCGGTCGCCGGCGCCGGCGATGCGCCGTGACGACACGCGGGCGGGGGAATTTCAGCCATTCGCCGACCGTCGGGAGCATCGTGTCGAACATTCGTTCGCGAAGTGGGGCGGCAGTGAGCCGCTTTCTCGTGTATTACCTTCGAAATTGTTCCTAAGTATTTGTTTATTCGAAAATATGAATTGTGTGGCGAAATCGACGCTAAGTGATTGTTCGGACAGCGGAAATTCGTTGACTGGGCGTCGAATCGGCGTTTATAGTGGCGACAAGTGGGGAATTGTGGGTTTGAGTGGGATCCTGGCGTCGCTCCGTGAAGTCCCGGATCGCCGCGATCGCCGCTCGCGTCGGGGAGGGAGGAGGCGTTGGGCCAGGCGGGCACGGAAGAGGGGCGCGCGATGCCGGTGTTCCGCGGCGTCACCGAGCTCGCGCTCGACGCGAAGGGACGCTTCGCGGTTCCCGCGCGCTACCGCGACGGGCTCGCCGCCGAGGGCGGGTCGCGCCTCGTGCTCACCGCCGATCCGTCGCGCTGCCTGCTCCTCTATCCGCTCGACGCGTGGGAGCCGATCCAGGCGCGCCTGATGGCGCTCTCGTCGTTCGACGAGCGCATCCGCGGCCTGCAGCGCCTGCTCGTGGGCCACGCCGACGACGTCGAGATCGACGCGGCGGGACGCATCCTCGTGCCGCCGGCGCTGCGCCGCTACGCGTCGCTCGACAAGCGCGTCGTGCTCGTCGGGCAGGGACGCAAGTTCGAGCTGTGGGACGACGCGGCGTGGGCCGCGCGCACGGCGCAGGCGATCGCGTTCGACGGCGGCGGGCTGCCGCCGGAACTCGACGGCTTCTCGCTCTGATGCCGCATGGGACCCATCTCGGCGTCCTGCTCGGAGAGTCGGTCGCGGCGCTGGTGCTCGACCGCGACGGCACCTACGTCGACGGGACCTTCGGCCGCGGCGGGCACGCGCGCGCGATCCTCGCGCGCCTCTCGCCGCGCGGGCGCGTCGTCGCGATCGACCGCGACCCGGACGCCGCGCGGGCGGCCGCGACGCTCGGCGACGCGCGGCTCGCGTTCCGCCGCGCGCGCTTCTCGGCGCTCGACGACGTGCTCGACGGCCTCGCGATCGCGCTGTGCGACGGCGTGCTCCTCGACCTGGGCGTCAGCTCGCCGCAGATCGACACGCCCGCGCGCGGCTTCTCGTTCCGGCACGACGGGCCGCTCGACATGCGCATGGATCCCGACGCGGGAGAGCCGGCTTCCGCGTTCATCGCCCGCGCGAGCCTGCGCGAACTGACGGAGGTCATCCGCGACCATGGTGAAGAACGGCTTGCTCAACCGATTGCAAGAGCGATTGTTGCGGCTCGCGCGCGAGGGCCCGTCGTCACGACCCGGCAGCTGGCCGCGATCGTGGCCGAAGCCGTCGGCCCGCGCACGCGGGGTGATTGGCGTCAGGATCCGGCCACGCGCACGTTCCAGGCCCTTCGGATCACGGTGAACGAGGAAATGGCCGAGCTCGAGCGCGTGCTGCCGCGCGCGGTCGCGCGGCTGCGCGAGGGCGGGCGCCTGTGCGTCATCAGCTTCCATTCGCTCGAGGACCGCATCGTCAAGCGCTTCATCGCCCGGGCGTCGACCCCCTTCGGCGGCGACGCGCGGCTCGCGCGCGCGCCGATCGCGGAGGCCGACCTGCCCGCGCCGCCGCTTGCCGCCGTGGGCCGCGCGATCCGCGCGTCGCCGGCCGAGTGCGACGCGAATCCCCGCGCGCGGAGCGCGGTGCTGCGCGTGGCGCGGCGCACGGGCGCCGGCCTGCCCGCCGACTGGCCGGGGCGCGGCGCGTGAGGACGCGGCGATGACGCGCGTGAACCTGCTCCTGCTCGCGGTCCTGGTCGGCTGCGCGGTGTCGCTCGTGGCGTCGCGCCATCAGGCGCGCAAGCTCTTCGTCGAGCTCGAGCGCGAGCAGTCGCGCTCGCGCGCGTGGGAAGTCGAGTACGGCCAGCTGCAGCTCGAGCAGTCGACCTGGTCGATGCCGGCGCGCGTCGAGAAGATCGCGCGCGAGCAGCTCCACATGCAGGTGCCGGGCGCGGGCCGCGTCGAGGTCGTCGCGCTGCCCGCCGGCGAAGGGAGCCCGCGATGAGGTCGGCGGGCGCCGTCGCCGCGGGGTCGCGCCGGCGCGCCGGCGCGGGCGCGCGCGCGGCCGAGGGCCCGGCGATCCCGCGCGGGCGCGCCGCGCTCCTGTTCGGCGGCCTCGCGGTGCTGTTCGCGGCGCTGGCCGGGCGCTCGCTCTACCTGCAGTGGTTCGACAACGGGTTCCTGCAGGAGCGCGGCGCGGCGCGCTACTCGCGCGACCTCGCGCTCCCCGCGCACCGCGGGCGCATCGTCGACCGCAACGGCGAGCCGCTCGCGGTGTCGACGCCGGTCAAGTCGCTCTGGGCGTTCCCGGGGCAGCTCGAGCTCGCCGACGGCGATCTCGCGCGGCTCGCGCGCGTGCTCGACGTCAGGCCCGCGGCGCTCGCGTCGCGGATCGAGTCCTCCGACGAGTTCGTCTACGTCGCCAAGCTCGTGTCGCCCGAGGTCGCCGAGCGCGCGCTCGCGCTGCGGATCAGGGGCCTGAACGAGGAGACCTCGTTCCGCCGCTACTATCCGGCGGGCGAGGTGGCGAGCCACGTGCTGGGCTTCACCGGCGACGGCGACGCGGGGCAGGAAGGCATCGAGCTCGCGCAGCAGACCTGGCTCGCCGGCGTCCCCGGCAGCCGCCGCGTCATCATCAACCGGCGCGGCGAAGCGGTCGAGGACGTGGCGTCGATCCGGGCGCCGCAGGAGGGCCGCGACCTCGCGCTCTCGCTCGACTCGCGCCTCCAGTACCTCGCGTTCCGCGAGCTCAAGTCCGCGGTCGAGGCGAACCGCGCGAAGGCTGGCGGTCTCGTGATCCTCGACGCGAGGAGCGGCGAGATCCTCGCGCTCGCGAACTGGCCCGCGTACAACCCGAACGCGCGCGACCGCACGGCGCGCGACCGGATGCGCAACCGGGCGCTGACCGACGTGTTCGAGCCCGGCTCGACGATGAAGCCGTTCGCGATCGCGGCGGCGCTCGACGCCGGCGCCATGCGTCCCGACACGCTCGTGGCGACCGGCGGCGGGACGCTCACGATCGGCCCGGCCACGATCCACGACGCGCATCCTGCCGGGACGCTCACCGTCGAGCAGGTGATCCAGAAGTCGTCGAACATCGGCGCGGCGAAGATCGCGCTGGGGCTGCCTGCGCAGACGCTCTGGCAGGAACTCGCCGACGCGGGCTTCGGCACGCCGCCGAAGACCGGCTTCCCCGGCGAGGTGAGCGGGCGGCTGCGCCCGGCGAAGAGCTGGAAGCCGATCGAGCAGGCGACGATCAGCTACGGCCACGGCATCTCGGTCAACCTCGTCCAGCTCGCGCGCGCCTACACGGTGTTCGCGAGCGGCGGCGAGTTGAAGCCGGCGTCGCTGTTCAAGACCGGCGGGCCGGTCGCCGGGACGCCGGCCATGAAGCCGGAGACCGCGCTCGCGGTCCGCAGGATGCTCGAGCTCGTCGTGCAGCCGGGCGGCACGGCGCCGCGCGCCCAGGTGTCGGGCTACCGCGTCGCCGGGAAGACCGGCACCGCGCACAAGGTCGAGGGGCGCGGGTATGCGGCGAACCGGTACGTGAGCTCGTTCGTCGGCTTCGCGCCGGCGTCCGACCCGCGCATCGTCGTCGCCGTGATGATCGACGAGCCTTCGGCCGGCCAGTACTACGGCGGCGCCGTCGCCGCGCCGGTGTTCTCGAGCGTGACCGGCGCCGCGCTGAGGATGCTCGGCGTGCCGACCGACGCGCCGGTCGACAACGTGATCCTCCCGCCGGAAGGCGCCGAAGTGCGCGAGGAGACGTGATGGGCGAGCCCCGGTTCGACCCCGTCCCGATGCTCGCGCGCCTCGGCGTGGCGCCGCGCCGCATCACCTCGGACAGCCGCCGGGTCGGTACGGGCGACGCGTTCGCCGCGTGGCCCGGCGCGCGCGTCGACGGCCGCGCGTTCATCCCCGAGGCGATCGCGCGCGGCGCGGGCGCCGTGCTGTGGGAAGCGCGGGGGTTCCGCTGGGACGCCGGCTGGACCGTGCCCAACGCCGGCGTCGACCGGCTCGCGGCGAAGCTCGGCTGCATCGCGGACGCGATCTTCGGCCATCCGTCGCGCTCGCTCTGGATGGTCGGCGTGACCGGCACGAACGGCAAGACGACGACCTCGCAGTGGATCGCGCAGTCGCTCGAGCGCGCCGGGCGCCGCTGCGGCGTGATCGGCACGCTCGGCATCGGCCTCGCCGGCGCGGTCGAGCCTTCCGCGAACACGACGCCCGACGCCGCGCTCTTCCACGAGACGCTCGCGCGCTTCCGCGACGCGGGCGCGAAGGCGGTCTCGATGGAGGTCTCGTCGATCGGGCTCGACCAGGGGCGCGTCGACGGCGCGACGTTCGACGTCGCGGTGTTCACGAACCTCACGCGCGACCACCTCGACTACCACGGCTCGATGGCGGAGTACGGCGAGGCGAAGGCGAGGCTCTTCTCGTGGCCCGGGCTCGCCTGCTCGGTGATCAACGCGGACGACCCGTTCGGCCAGCGCCTGATCGACGAGGTGCGCGGGCGCGGCGGGCGCGCGATGTCGTACGGCGCCGCCAACGCGGAAGTCGCCGCGACCAGCGTCGCGATGGGCCCGCGGGGGCTCTCGCTGGGCGTGGCGACGCCGTGGGGGCGCGGCGAGGTCGACACCGGCGTCGTCGGCGCGTTCAACGTCTCGAACCTGCTCGCGACGCTGGGCGCGCTGCTCGCGAGCGACGTCGGGCTCGACGACGCGCTCGACGCGCTCTCGCGCCTCGCGCCGCCGCCCGGCCGCATGGAGCGCCACGGCGGCGGGACCCGGCCGCTCGTCGTGATCGACTACGCGCACACGCCCGACGCGCTCGGGCAGGTGCTCGCGGCGATGCGGCCGGCGGTCGCGCGCGGCCGCGAGCTCGTCTGCGTGTTCGGCTGCGGCGGCGACCGCGATCCGGGCAAGCGCCCGATGATGGGCCGCGTCGCCGCCGAGCTCGCCGACCGCGTCGTCGTGACGACCGACAACCCGCGCTACGAGGATCCGGCCGCGATCGCGTCTGCGGTGGCGAAAGGGATCGTCGAGACCGGGCAGCGCCGCTGGCTGGTCGAGCTCGACCGCGCCGCCGCGGTCGCCGCGGCGGTCCGCGCGGCGAAGCCCGGCGACGTCGTCGTCGTCGCAGGCAAGGGCCACGAGACCTGGCAGGAGGTCGCCGGCGAGCGGCGGCCGTACTCGGACGCGCGCGCGGTCGACGACGCGCTCGCGGACCGGAGCGCCGCATGATGGACCTCGCGACGGCCGCCACCGCCGTGCACGGACGCGTCGACGGGGCGAACGTGCGCTTCGCGCGCGTGACGACCGACTCGCGCGCGGTCGAGCCGGGCGACCTGTTCGTCGCGCTCGCCGGCGAGCGCTTCGACGGGCACGACTTCGTCGCCGGCGCGTTCGGACGCGGCGCCGCCGCCGCGATGGTCGCCGAGGGGCGCGGCGCGTTCCCGGGGCCGGTCGTCGCGGTCGCCGACACGCTCGCCGCGCTCGGGAGCCTCGCCGCGGGCTGGCGGGCGCGCTTCTCCGTGCCGCTCGTCGTCGTCGTCGGCAGCAACGGCAAGACGACGGTCAAGGAGATGACCGCGTCGATCCTGCGCGCCGCGTTCGGCGGAGAGGCGACGCTCGCGACGGAGGGCAACCTGAACAACGCGATCGGCCTGCCGCTCACGCTGCTGCGCCTGCGCGCCGGCCACCGCGCGGCGGTGGTCGAGCTCGGCATGAACCACCGCGGCGAGACGCGCGCGCTCGCGGCGATCGCGAGGCCGACGATCGTCGTCGTCAACAACGCGCAGCGCGAGCACCAGGAGTTCATGGCGAGCGTCGCGGAGGTGGCGCGCGAGCACGCGGATGCGGTCGCCGCGCTGCCGCCGGGCGGCGTCGCCGTGCTGAACGCCGACGACGCGTCGTGCGGAGTCTGGCGCGACGCGGCGGCGCGGGCGGGCGCGACGGTGCGCGCGTTCGGGCTCCGTGGGCCGGCCGACGTCACGGCGCGCGCGACGTTCGACGCGGAGGGCACGGATCTCGCGATCGACAGCTCCGCGGGCGCGACGCGGCTGCGCCTCTCGGTGCCGGGCGAGCCGATGGCGCGCAACGCGCTCGCCGCGGCCGCGGCGGCGCTCGCGGCCGGCGCGCCGCTCGAGGCGGTCGCGCGCGGGCTCGCGGCGTTCCGGCCGGTCGCCGGACGGCTCGTCGCGGCGCGGGCGGCCTCGGGCGCGCTCGTGATCGACGACAGCTACAACGCCAACCCCGACTCCGTGCGCGCCGCGATCGACGTGCTCGCGCGCGCGCCCGGGCAGCGGCGGCTCGCGCTCGGCGACATGGGCGAGGTCGGCGCCGAAGGGCCGGCGTTCCACCGCGAGATCGGCGCCTACGCGCGCGAGCGCGGGATCGACCGCCTCGACGCGACGGGGCCGCTCGCGCGGCAGGCGGTCGAGGCGTTCGGCGCGGGCGCGCGCTGGCACGCCGACACGGCCGCGCTCGCCGCCGTGCTCGCGCCGGAGGCGCGCGAAGGGGTCACGATCCTCGTCAAGGGCTCGCGCTTCATGCGCATGGAGCGTGTCGTCGCCGCGCTCACCGGCGATCGCCCGCGAGCGGAGACGATCCCCCCGGAGCAGGCTTCGCCTGCCTCCCCCCGGGCGGCGCGCCGTCCTCGGGGCGGCCCTTCGAACGGTGGGGGGCACTGATGCTGCTCTGGCTCGCCGAGCTGCTCGCGAAGGACGTCCGCGCGTTCAACGTCTTCGGCTACCTGACGCTGCGGGCGGTGCTCGCGTGCATGACCGCGCTCGTGATCTCGTTCGTCGTCGGCCCGCGCATGATCGCGTGGCTCACGCGCATGAAGATCGGCCAGTCGGTGCGCGACGACGGCCCGCAGACGCACCTGACGAAGGCCGGGACGCCGACGATGGGCGGCGCGCTCATCATCGTGTCGATCGCGGTCACGACGCTGCTGTGGGGCGATCTCGAGAACCGGTTCGTGTGGACCGTGCTCCTCGTGATGGTCGGCTTCGGCGCGATCGGCTGGGTCGACGACTACCGGAAGGTCGTCTACCGCAACCCGAAGGGCCTGTCGGCGCGCGCGAAGCTCCTCGCGCAATCGGTCATCGGGCTCGTCGCGTCGATCTACCTCGCGTTCGCCGTCTCGGCGCCGGACACCGCGCAGTCGCTGACGCACCTGGCGGACTGGGTCCGGAGCGGCTTCTCGGGCGCGCTGTCGCCGAAGGCCGACCTGATCGTGCCGTTCGTCAAGTCGGTGAGCTATCCGCTCGGCGTCTGGGGCTTCATCGTGCTCACCTGGTTCGTGATCGTCGGGACCAGCAACGCGGTCAACCTGACCGACGGCCTCGACGGGCTGGCGATCATGCCGACCGTGATGGTCGGCGCGGCGCTCGGCGTGTTCGCGTACGTGAGCGGCAACGCGATCTTCGCGCGCTACCTGCAGTTCCCGGTGATCCCGGGCGCGGGCGAGCTGGCCGTGATCTGCGGCGCGATCGCCGGGGCGGGGCTCGGCTTCCTGTGGTTCAACGCGTACCCGGCCGAGGTGTTCATGGGCGACGTGGGCGCGCTCGCGCTCGGCGCCGGGCTCGGCGCGATCGCCGTCGTCGTCCGGCAGGAGATCGTGCTGTTCATCATGGGTGGCGTGTTCGTCGTCGAGACGCTGTCGGTGATCGTGCAGGTCGCCTCGTTCAAGCTGACCGGCAGGCGCGTCTTCCGGATGGCGCCGATCCACCACCACTACGAGCTCAAGGGCTGGAAGGAGAACCAGGTCGTCGTGCGGTTCTGGATCATCACGATGCTCCTCGTCCTGTTCGGTCTCTCGACGCTGAAGCTGCGATGAACGTCGCCGGGCCGCCCCAAGACGTTCGCCCCCTCCTGGTGGAGGGGGGAGGCGCTGCCGCGCCAGCGGCAAGCCTGGGGGAGGTCGTCCTGAACGTCGCCGGGCCGCCCCAGGACGTTCGCCCCCTCCTGGTGGAGGGGGGAGGCGCTGCCGCGCCAGCGGCAAGCCTGGGGGAGGTTGTCCCATGACCAGCTACCGCGGGCGCAACGCCGTCGTGCTGGGGCTCGGTCTGACCGGCCTCACGCTCGCGCGCCACCTGGCGCGCCACGGGGCGGCCGTGCGCGTCGCCGACACGAGGCCGCATCCGCCGAACGCCGCGCGGCTCGCCGAGGAGCTGCCCGGCGTGCCGCTCGAGAGCGGCCCGTTCACGGCGGCGACGCTCGCCGGCGCCGACCTCGTCGCGATCAGTCCGGGCGTGCCGAAGGACCAGCCGGCGATCGCGGACGCCGTCGCGGCGGGCGCCGAGCTCGCGGGCGACGTCGAGCTGTTCGCGCGCGCGCTGCCGGCCGGGCAGAAGGTGCTCGCGATCACCGGCACCAACGGCAAGACGACGACCACCGCGCTCGCGGGCGAGCTCGCGCGCGCCGCGGGGCTCGCGACGACGGTCGCCGGCAACATCGGGGCCGCCGTGCTCGACGCGCTCGCCGCGATCGAGGTGGGCGCGCCGTGGCCCGACGTCTTCGTGCTCGAGCTGTCGAGCTTCCAGCTCGAGACCACCGCGAGCCTGAAGCCCGCGGCGGCGGCGGTGCTGAACGTCACGCCGAACCACATGGACCGCTACGCGGGACTCGCGGATTACGCGGCCGCCAAGGCGCGCATCTTCAACGGCGCGCGCGTGCAGGTGCTGAGCCGCGACGACCCGATCGTCCGGCTGATGCGCCGTCCCGGCGCGACCGTGCAGACCTTCGGCTCGTCGGTGCCGCTTTCCGAGGAGGAGTGGGGGCTGGTCGAGCGGCCCGACGGTGCGTGGCTCGCGCGCGGCGGCGAGCTCCTGCTGCCCGCCGCGTCGCTCTCGCTCGTCGGCCGGCACAATGCGCTCAACGCGCTCGCGGCGCTCGCGCTCGTGTCGTCGGTCGCGCGCGTCCGCCAGCCGGTGCTCGACGCGCTCCGGGCGTTCCGCGGGCTGCCGCACCGGATGGAGAGCGTCGGCGAGGCGAACGGCGTGCTGTTCGTCAACGACTCGAAGGCCACGTCGGTGGCGGCGACCGAGGTCGCGCTCGCCGGCCTCGGCCGGCCGGTCGTGCTGATCGCCGGCGGCGACGCCAAGGGCCAGAGCTTCGCGCCGCTCAGGGGCGCGGTCGACGCGTCGTGCCGCGCCGTGCTGCTGATCGGGCGCGACGCGCCCGACGTCGCGCGCGGGCTCGCCGGCGCGACGCCGCCGGTCGAGACCGTCGGCACGCTCGACGCCGCGGTCGCGCGCGCGCTCGCGGTCGCGCGCGCCGGCGACGTCGTGCTGCTGTCGCCCGCGTGCGCGAGCCTCGACCAGTTCGCGAACTACGAGGCGCGCGGCGAGCGCTTCCGCGCGCTGGTGCGCGAGCGCGCGGGGGAGGCGCTCCGTGCGTAGGCCGGGCGCCGACGGTGCGGTGGCCGCGCCCGCGATCGGCGCCGCGGAGGGCGCGCGCAGGCGCCGGCGGGAGGCGCCGGGCCCGCGCCCCGCGGGCGCGTCCTCCGTCCGGACGCTGCTCGGCCTCGCGAGCCCCTCGCCGGCGTCGCGCGCGATGCTCGCGTACGACGCGTCGCTCGCGTGGGCGGCGCTCCTGCTCCTCGCGATCGGCCTCGTGATGGTCTACTCGGCGTCGATCGCGATGGCCGAATCGTCGGCGCAGACCGCGCACCGGTCGTGGTACTTCCTCGCGCGCCACGGCGCGTTCGTCGCGATCGGGCTCGCCGCGGCGGCGTTCGCCTTCCAGGTGCCGGTCAAGGCGTGGCAGGCGCTCGCGCCGTGGCTCTTCGTCGCGGGCATCGCGCTTCTCGTGCTCGTGCTCGTGCCGGGGATCGGGCGCAGCGTGAACGGCTCGCGGCGCTGGCTCCCGCTCTACGTCGTCAACGTGCAGCCGTCCGAGTTCATGAAGCTCGCCGTGGTCCTGTACGCGGCGAGCTACGCGGTCCGCAAGGCCGCGTTCCTGCATGCGCGCCAGCCGCTGCGCCAGACGATCCTTCGCGGGTTCGCGCCGCTGTTCGCGACGATGGTGCTGATCGGCGGGCTCCTGCTGCTCGAGCCCGACTTCGGCGCGTTCGTCGTCATCGTCGCGATCGGCTTCTCGATCCTGTTCCTCGGCGGCCTCGACTGGCGGCTCTTCGCGGGCCTGTCCGCGCTCCTGCCGATCGCGCTCTCGGCGATCCTCGTCGCCGCGCCCTACCGGCTGCAGCGGCTCACCGCGTTCCTCGACCCGTGGTCGGACCCCCTCGGCAAGGGCTACCAGCTGTCGCACTCGCTGATCGCGTTCGGCCGCGGCGAGCTCGCCGGCGTGGGGCTGGGCGCGAGCGTCGAGAAGCTCCTGTACCTGCCCGAGGCGCACACCGACTTCCTGCTCGCCGTGATCGCCGAGGAGCTGGGCTTCGCCGGCGTCGCCGTGGTGCTCGCGCTGTTCGCGTGGGTGATCTTCCGCGCGTGGGCGACCGGCCGCCAGGCGGTGCGGCTCGACCGGCCGTTCGCCGCGCTCGCCGCGCAGGGGATCGGCGTGTGGCTCGGCGTTCAGGCGTTCATCAACATCGGCGTCAACATGGGGGTGCTGCCGACCAAGGGCCTCACGCTGCCGCTGCTGTCGTTCGGCGGGTCGGGCATCGTCGCGAACTGCGTCGCGCTGGCGATCCTGCTGCGCGTCGACTACGAGAACCGGCGCCTGCTGCGCGGGTACCCGGTGTGACCATGAGCGCCGCACGGCCGTTCGCGCGCCCGCCGGGCCGCCCCAAGGGCGCGCCGCCCCCTTGGGGGAGGCACGCGCAGCGTGCTCCGGGGGGAGTGTCAACCGGCGCTCGCCCCCTCCTTCAGGAGGGAGTGCGCGAAGCCGCGAACGCGGCGAGCCCGGGGGAGGAGCGTTGTCGAGGGTGATGATCACCACAGGCGGCACCGGCGGCCACGTGTTTCCCGGCCTCGCGGTCGCGGAGAAGCTCGCCTCGCGCGGCGCGGAGGTGTTCTGGCTCGGCACGCGCGAAGGCATGGAGGCCGCGCTCGTGCCGAAGCACGGCGTCGCATTCGAGTCGGTGTCGTTCCGCGGCGTGCGCGGGAAGGGCCTCAAGACGCTCGTCCTCGGCCCGTTCGCGCTCGTCGCCGCGTGCGTCGAGGCGCTGTCGGTGATCCGGCGCCGCGCGCCCGACGTCGTGCTGGGCCTCGGCGGCTTCGCGTCGTTCCCCGGCGCGCTGATGGCGGTCGCGACCGGCCGGCCGCTCGTCGTCCACGATGCCAACGCGGTCGCGGGACTCGCGAACCGCGTGCTCGCCTGGGGCGCGGACCGGGTGCTGCTGGGATTCCCCGACGCGATGCGCGGGCGCCACGCGAGGATCGTCTCGTGGACCGGCAACCCGCTGCGCGACGCGATCGCCGCCGTCGCCCCGCCGGCCGAGCGCTTCGCCGGGCGCGCGGGACCGTTGCGCCTGCTCGTCGTCGGCGGCAGCCTCGGCGCGCAGGGACTCAACGATCGCGTGCCGGCGGCGCTCGCGCGCCTGCCCGCCGCGGCGCGGCCGCAGGTCGTGCACCAGGCGGGCGCCCGGCACGTCGAGGCGCTCGCGCGGGCCTACCGCGAGGCCGGCGTCGAGGCCGAGTGCGTCGCGTTCATCGACGACATGGCGTCGCGCTACGCGTGGGCGGACTTCGCGATCGCGCGCGGCGGCGCGCTCACCGTATCGGAGCTCGCCGCCGTGGGACTGGGCTCGCTGATCGTCCCGCTGCCCGGTGCGATCGCCGACGAGCAGACGGCGAACGCGGAGCTCCTCGTGCGCGCGGGCGCGGCGTTCCGCGTCGCGCAGGACGAGCTCGACGCCGGGCGCCTCGCCGCCACGCTCGCCGCGCTCGACCGCCCGAAGGCGCTTGCGATGGCGACTGCGGCGCGGGCGCTCGGCCGCGCCGACGCGGCGGACCGCGTCGCCGACGCGTGCCTCGAAGCCGCGAGGGGGCGCCGGTGAAGCACAAGGTCCGCCGCGTGCACTTCGTCGGGATCGGCGGCGCCGGGATGAGCGGCATCGCCGAGGTGCTCGCGACGCAGGGCTACCAGGTGTCGGGATCCGACCTCGCCGAAAGCGCGGTCACGCGCCGGCTCGCGACGCTCGGCATCCGGATCGTCGTCGGCCACGCCGCGGCGAACGTCGCGCACGCGGACGCCGTCGTCGTGTCGACCGCGGTCGCGCCGGACAACCCGGAAGTGGCGGCCGCGCGCGAGCACGGCGTGCCGGTCGTGCCGCGCGCGCTGATGCTCGCCGAGCTGATGCGCTTCAAGCAGGGGATCGCGGTCGCGGGCACGCACGGCAAGACGACGACGACGAGCCTCGTCGCGTCGGTGCTCGCCGAAGGCGGCCTCGATCCGACGTTCGTGATCGGCGGCCGCCTGCTCGCGGCCGGCGCCAACGCGCGGCTCGGCACCGGCGACTACCTGGTCGCCGAGGCCGACGAGTCCGACGCGTCGTTCCTGCACCTGACGCCGACGATCGCGGTCGTCACCAACGTCGACCAGGACCACATGGAGACCTACGGCCACGACCTCGGCCGGCTCGTGCGCGCCTTCGTCGACTTCGTGCAGCGCCTGCCGTTCTGGGGCGTCGCGGTCCTGTGCATCGACGACGACAACGTCCGGTCGCTGGTGCCGTCGATCACCAAGTCGGTCGTCGCCTACGGGCTCTCCGACGACGCGCGCCTCCGCGCGACCGGCGTGACCAACGCGGCCGGGCGGATGCGCTTCGTCGCGCGGAGCGCCGGCCTGCCCGACCTCGCGGTCGAGCTCGCGCTGCCGGGCGTGCACAACGTGCGCAACGCGCTGGCGGCGATCGCGGTCGGGCGCGAGGTCGGCGTGTCCGATGTTGCGATCGCGCGCGCGCTCGCCGAGTTCAAGGGCGTCGGGCGCCGCTTCCAGCGCCACGGCGCGGTCGCGCTCGCGTCCGGCGGGTCGTTCGAGCTGATCGACGACTACGGCCACCACCCGGCCGAGATCGCGGCGGTGATCGAGGCGGCGCGCGGCAGCTTCCCGGGCCGGCGCGTCGTCCTCGCGTTCCAGCCGCACCGCTACACGCGCACGCGCGACCTGTTCGAGGACTTCGCGCGCGTGCTGTCGACCGTCGACGCGCTGGTGCTGACCGACGTCTACCCGGCGGGCGAGCCGCCGATCGTGGCGGCCGACGGGCGCGCGCTCTCGCGCGCGGTTCGCGTCGCCGGCAAGGTCGAGCCGCTGTTCGTCGACGAGGTCCCGGACGTCGCCGGCGCGGTGCGCGCGCTCGCTCGCGACGGCGACGTCGTGCTGATCATGGGCGCCGGCTCGATCGGCCAGGTCGCGCCCCAACTCGCGGCGGGGGGGGCGTGAGCACCGCGGCGCCGATGCCGAAGGCTCCGCGGGTGCCGGCCGCGTTCGCGGGTCTGCGCGGCGCGCTCGAGCGCGGCGTCTCGCTCGCCCGCTACACGAGCTGGCGCGCGGGCGGGCCGGCCGACCTCCTGTTCCGGCCCGCCGACCGCGACGACCTCGCGGCGTTCCTGCGCCAGCTGCCCGCGGGCGTGCCGGTCCACGTCCTGGGCCTCGGCAGCAACACGCTCGTGCGCGACGGCGGCGTGCGCGGCGCGGTCGTGATCATGCACGACCCGGGCGCGGCGCTGGCGGTGGCGGACGGGCACATCTACGCCGAGGCGGGCGTCGCGAGCCCGAAGGTCGCGCGGCTCGCCGCGCGGCTGGGCTGCGCGGGCGCCGAGTTCCTCGCGGGCGTCCCCGGCACGATCGGCGGCGCGCTGGCGATGAACGCGGGCTGCTACGGCGGCGAGACCTGGAATCACGTCGTCCGGGTCGAGGTGCTGACGCGCGACGGCCGCTTCGAGATCCGGACGCCGGCCGACTACGCGATCGGCTACCGCAGCGTCCGCCGCGCCGACGGGTCGCCGCCCGACGGCATCTTCACGGCGGCGTGGCTGCGGTTCGCGCAGGGCGACGCGGCGCAGGCGCGCGCGCGCATCAAGGAGCTGCTCGCGCGGCGGATCGCCTCGCAGCCGCTGTCGATGCCCAACGCGGGCAGCGTGTTCCGCAATCCGGACGGCGACCACGCCGCGCGGCTGATCGAGGCGGCCGGGCTCAAGGGCCATGCGATCGGCGGCGCGAAGGTGTCCGAGATGCACGCGAACTTCATCGTCAACCCGGGCGGTCGCGCGCGCGCGTCCGACATCGAGGCGCTGATCGCGCACGTGCGCGCCACCGTCCGGTCGCGCTGCGGCGTCGACCTCGAGCCCGAGGTGCGCATCGTCGGGGAGGTTTCGTCGTGAGCGCCGCACGGCCGTCCGAAGGCGCTCGCCCCCTTCTTCAGGAGGGGGTGCGACGCCGCGTCAGCGGCGAGCGTGGGGAGGCGTCGTCGTGAGTAACCAGTGGCTCGGGAAGGTTGCGGTGCTTCTCGGAGGTCCGTCCGCCGAGCGCGAGGTGTCGCTGATGTCGGGCACCGCGGTGGTCGGCGCGCTGCGCGACCGCGGCGTCGACGCGCACCCGTTCGACCCGGCCGAGCGCGACCTGTGGGAGCTCCGGCGCGACGGCTACGCGCGCGCGTTCATCGCGCTGCACGGGCGCTACGGCGAGGACGGCACCGTGCAGGGCGCGCTCGAGACGCTCGGCATCCCGTACACCGGCAGCGGCGTCATGGCGTCCGCGCTCGCGATGGACAAGTG
>WBZU01000213.1_pt1 | contig 54330 bp, 50 predicted proteins | sample 5204311 | NCBI WGS metagenome assembly WBZU01 (sample SAMN12344359, study PRJNA552823) | activated sludge metagenome | biome: Activated sludge suspended growth; feature: Nitrification reactor; material: Wastewater; isolation source: activated sludge from nitrification reactor of wastewater...
GATGCCGACAAAACTCATGGACGCCAACCCGAAGGCGGCACCGACTCTACGAGCCAGACACCAGGTGATCAGGATCCAACCACCGCAAGAAGCGGCGACCTCACCTTGACACTGAGTTGACGCTACCGGCTGAAGCGGGCTGCCAGGCCTTCCCGTGCGTGTCGGATTATTCGCGAAACGAGACCGCGGGTCTGATACTGATGGCCGCGAAACATCAGTAGAATTAGGATCCAACATGTCTGTAGCCGCGCCAGACCCGGGGGGAATGACGGTCGTCATCGTCGATGATGCTCGTCTCAATCGTGAGTGTCTGGCGGCCCAGCTTTCCCTCAACGGTATTGCCGCGGCCACGGCCTGGGACCTGCCCACTTTGATCTCCGAAGTGGACCAGGCGGTTCCGGACGCCATCCTGCTCAATGTGGACACCCCGGACAGCTCCACGCTCCTTCAACTGGGACTGGATCTGGACCGCCGCGTCCGGGTGATCGTCTACGGGCTTTCCACCGATCGGGAGTCGGAGATCGTCGCGTGCGCGGAAGCCGGTGTCGCGGGCCTCCATCTGCGCACCGAGTCGTTCGAGCACCTTCTGATGTTGACGAAGAGCAGCGGCGAGGGCCGGGCGCAATGTTCCCCCGAGGTTTCGTCGATTCTGCTGCGACGTGTGTATGCCTTTGCCGCACAAGCGAATCCGGATGCCACGACGGACGTCCTCACGCGCCGTGAGATCGAGATTCTGGAACTGATCGAGCAGGGACTGACCAACCAGCAGATCGCGTCGCGGCTGTCGCTGACGCTGCATACCGTCAAGAACCACGTCCACAACCTGCTCAGCAAGCTCGGCGTGGCGTCGCGGGCCGAGGCTGTCACCGTCTTCCGGGCGACGAGGTACACCAACCGGGTCGTTTAGGCGAACTGCCTGCTGATCAGCGTCCAGTGATTGACGGCGCCGCGACGGTAGTACAGGCGGTCCAGCACGGCGTGTGCCAAGGCCAGGCCCCGGCCACTCTCGGCCATCTGATCGGGCATCACCGGCGGCGAGCTGACGTCCACGTGCGCCGGCGGACCGTCGTCGACCAAGCTGACCTGGACCTTGTCCGGCAGCACGCGCACTTCCATGCGTAAGCGCAGCGGACGTTCCTTGGCGGCGTGCTCGATGATGTTGGCGCTGATCTCCCCGACGGCGATCTCCATTTCCGTGCGCACCGATTCGGGCACGTACTCATGGGAGAACCACATCTGCACGAGCATGGCGCCGATGGCGTCGAGAGTCTTTTCCCCCGTCACCGTGTCCAGCACAGCAGAATTCCCCGCCACAGCAAAAGGATGCCTCACCCCAGGGGCTCAACAACATGGGAGATCGGAGCGATTTGAGAACTAGATCGCGCGGATTGCCGACCTAGATCCCTTGGCAGCCGCGGCGGCTCAGACGAACGTCCTGCTTTCCAGGATCCAGTGGTTACGGTCGGATCGACGGTACATCAGCCGGCCGAGCACGGCCAGGGCCACTGCCAGGCCGCGGCCCCGTTCGGCCGTATCGTCGGGCATGGACACCGCGTCCAGGTCGATATGCACCTGATCGCCGTCGTCGGTCATCTCCACATGGACCTGACTCGGCAGGACGTGCACGTCCATCCACAACCGGACAGGGCGCAGCCGCGCAGCGTGCTCGACGATGTTGGCGCCGATCTCCCCGGCCGCGATGCCCATGTGCATGCGGACGATCTGGGGCACCTGCGGATACGCCGACCACGTCCGTTCGAGAGCTGCCTCGATATCCGCGAGAACGGCCGGCCCTGCCGTGGTTTCGAGAACGCGGGTCTCAGCTGGGCTCATCGAAAGCGCTGTCCGCGGATTCAGTGGCTTTCAATACCCGATTCAGATTGGTCAGTTCGAGAACGGCCAGCGCCTGTTCGCTCGGTGAAGCGATCCGCAGGTCCCCACCTGCCTGGCGGGCGGCCTTGAGCCCTGATATCAGGGCGCCCAAACCAGAGGAGTCGATGGTCTCCACGGCGGACAGGTCAACCACCAGTCGGGTATCGCCCCCTCGGACGAGACTGTGCAGCTGCTCGCGAAGCTCAGGAGCGGCAACCATGTTGAGGCGGCCCTCAGGACGGAGCACCACCGCACCGTTGGCGGTGGTTCGTGTCGGCCACTCACCCATTGCATCCCTTTCGTTCGCTCGGCAGAGCATAGCGGGATAAGTTTTCCAAGGCAGCAAGCTAGAAATGCTGTTAGCGTCAGCGACTGTGAATCGTGGGGGATCACGGCACGCGGCAGAGCGGCCGGACGGCCGCTTCACTGTGGTGTTCGTCCACTTCAGCGACGTGATCTGTACCCGGGCACGACGGTCCGCCACTGTCGCGCCGCGCTGATGCGATGACCGGTCCGCCCGAGGAGTCCCGACGCGACGTGGCCCGGCTTCGCGCCGTCCCGGACTTCGTTCAGCAAGGGTCCGCCAAGCGGGAATCGACGACCAGCATTGCCGATGCACTCGAACTGATCAGGACCACCGTGGACGCGCTGCTCGACCCGCTGGTCCACCTTTCCACGGTCAGGGATCCCAGCGGTCGGGTCGTCGACTTCGTCTTCCGTGAGGTCAACCGCGCAGCGTGTGAATACCTGTCGAGCTCCCGTGACGAACTGCTGGGGGCGAGCCTGGTCGGGTCGGTACCGGACGTCGAGACCAGCGGACTGCTCGCGCATTACGTCCACTGCGTCGAGACCGGAGAAGCCGTGGTACTCAACGACTTCGATCTCTACAGCGATTTCCTGGCCAAGCAGGCGCGATACGACATCCAAGCAACCCGCAGCACCGACGACTCCATCACGCTCACGTGGCGCGATGTCACCGAGCACTTCGAGGCAGCCGCGCGGATGGCCCAGTCCGAGGAGCAGTTCCGGCTGCTCGCGGAGAACTCCGGCGACATGGTGACGCTCATCCAGAATGGGAAGTTCGTCTGGGTGTCCCCGGCCGCCGAGCAGGTTCTGGGAGCGCCGCCCGAGTACTGGCAGGGCCGGAACCTGATAGAGGTCGTACCGCCGGAATTCGTCGACGACCACCGGGCGCACATCCGGCAACTCGTCGCCGGTACCACCGTCCAACAGCGGGTGCAGATGGTGGGCTTCGGCGGCGTGCGTCACTGGGTGCACATCAGCGCCAAGCCGTGTTTCGACCTCGCCGGCAACCCCAACGGGACCATCGTTTCAATCCGCCTGATCGATTCGGAGGTGGCGGCCGAACAGGCCGCCGAGGACGCGCGTGCCGCCCAGGCGCGCACCGATGCCCGATACCGGCGGCTGATGGAGAGTTCGAGCGTGGGCATGTGCGTCAACTCGCCCGACGGCCGCTTCCTGGTGGTGAACGAGGCGTTGTGCACGTTCTTCGGCTACGACGCCGAGACGTTGTGCACCATGAGCTGGCTGGACCTCACACCGCCGCAGTACCGGGAGCAGGACGAGAAGAACACCGCCGAACTGGTCAACGGCAAGCGGGATAACTTCCGGGTGCTCAAGCGCTACGTACACGCCGACGGACATCCGATCTGGGCGGACGTGTGGGCGGGCACCCTGCGTGACTCGACGGGACGCTTGGAGAACTTCATCGCCCAGATCGTCGACGTCACCGAACAGATTGCCGATCGGCGCGAATCAGAACGCGCGCGCCGGCTGCAGGCCGAGGCCGACCTCCGCTATCGGCGGCTCATGGAGAACTCCGCCATCGGCATCTCCCTGGTGCGACCGGACGGGACGTTCGAACTGACGAACCGGGCGCTGTGCGACTTCTTCGGCTACGACGCCGAGACCCTGAGCAGCAAGACCTGGCGGGAACTGATTCCCGACGACGACCTCGCGGCGGACCTGGAGAACATCCGGGACATGCTGGCAGGACGCATCGAGAACTACCGCCTCACCAAGCGCTACATCCACGCCGACGGCCACACCATGTGGGGGGACCTCTCGGTGAGTTGCATCCGCGATGCCGAAGGCCGCGTCGAACGGTTCATCTCGCAGATCATCGACGTCACAGCCGAGGTGGAAGCCCGTCGGCAGATCGAGGAGCAGAACGAGAAGAACCGTCGACTCACGCGAGAACTGCGGGCCCAGACCGACCGGCTGACGGCGGAACTTGACAGCGCCGCCGCCTACATCGAATCGCTGCTACCCAAAGATCTCGACGCGGGCCCAGTCCGCGTCACCTCCCGCTATCAGCCGTCGCTGGAACTGGCCGGTGACAGCCACGACTACAACTGGATCGACGACGACCATCTGATCGTCTACCTCCTGGACGTTTCCGGCCACGGCGTCGCCGCGGCACTGCAGTCGATATCGGTGCACAACATGCTGCGGTCCGCCTCCCTGCCCCACGAGATCATGCTGGCCCCGGAACGGCTTCTCGCTGAACTCAACCAGCATTTCCAGATGGACCGCCAGGGCGGCAACTACTTCACCATGTGGTACGGCGTGTACCAGAAGTCAACGCGCACATTGCGTTACGCCAGCGCGGGCCATCCCCCGGCCTTGATGTCCACCGCCGACGCCGAACCGGTTCAACTCGACACCGAGGGCGTTCCGGTCGGAATGTTCGACCACGCGGTGTTCCCCGCCTCCACCATGACGGTGCCGCCCGGCGCGCGGATCCTGTTGTACAGCGACGGCGTCTACGAGTGGACGCTGCCCGACGGGCGACTGTGGTCGGTCGAGGCGTTCATCGACATGTGCAACGGACACGCGGCGTCGGCGCCCGACTGGTCGCTGGACTCCCTGATGGACGTACTGCGTGCCCGCCTGACGGTTGCGGAGTTCGAAGACGACTGCTCGATGGTGCTGCTCCGGTTCGACTGAGCCGCCATCCCGGCCTTCCGGACGACGGTGCAGGCCAATCCGCTGATACCGTCGAACCTGATGGAACGGCCCGACCGCAGATGACTCGCCAACTCGACACCGCCCTCGAGCGGCTGGTCAAGGAGTCGCAAGCCGATGCGGCTCTGGTCTGGAGCCGCGTCGGCCGTACCGGCGGCGCACTGGTGCTCGGCGCCTACCCGGCGACCATCCCGGCCGGCCCGGTGGCGTGCCTGGTTCCCGATGGGGCGGATCCCGCCGCCACCGACCGGGACCGCCAGATCACCGAGGCGCTGCCCGGCGCCCTGCTGCGGGAACTGCCCGCCGCGCCGGTTGCCACCCGGTCCTTCGCGATCGGGGAGGACCTCAACGTGACCGTGATCTGGTGCGACCCGAGCACCCGCGCGGACCTGGCCGAGGAACGGGAGCGCCAGGCGCTCGACGAGGTCGGCGCGATCGCACAGCTTTGCCGGGATCTCCACTTCGCCGAAGGCGACATCGAACGTCTGCGGGCCGTCGTCAACGGTCTGCAGGACGGCGTGGTGATGGTGAACCCGGCGCTGAGCCAGGCCGCTTTGAACCAATCGGCCGCGACGCTGCTCGGCCTCCCGCGGGGCATGCAGCCGGAGTCCGACTTCGACGGCGCGCTGGCCAACCTCGGGCACCGCGCGGTGAACCGCAACGAATTCAATTCCTGCATCACGCGGGTCGCCTCGGACCCGGCTGCGTCGATCGAATGCATGTGGTTCCTCACCGGGAACCCCAGCCACGTGCTGGCGGTGTCCAAGCCCGTCCAGCACGGTGGCTTCCGGGGCCGGATCTGGGTGTTCTACGACGAGTCTCGATCCCAGCAGGCCCGGGAGTCACTGGAATACGCCCATGAACTGCTGCGCGCGTCGGCGGATGGAATGCTGGATCCCCAGGCGCTGCTGGAAGCCGTCCGGGACCCGGCCGGGCAGATCATGGATTTCACCTACCGCGATGTCAACAACGCCACCTGCGCCTACCTCGGCATGACCCGGGACGAGTTGATCGGGCACAGCCTGCTCAAGACGATGCCCAACGTCAAATCCTCAGGGATGCTCGACCTTTTTGCGCAGTGCGCCGACACGCACCAGCCACTGGTCCTCGACGATGCGCTCTATAACAACCAGATTCTCACCGGACCGCGTCGCTACGACATCCGCGCCAACCACGTCGGTGGCGACTTCATCACCCTCACCTGGCGGGACGTCACCGAACGAGTGCATGCCGCCGAGCGAATCGCCCAGACGGAGAGCCGTTTCCGGTTGCTCGCCGAAAACGTCGGCGATGTGGTGATGCATGTGCGCGAGGACGTAATCGCCTGGGTTTCGCCGTCGGTGGAGGCCGCCCTCGGTGCTCCGCCGGAGCACTGGGTCGGCAAGAAAGTCTGGGACATAATCCCCGAGGAGGACCGCGGCGCCCACGAGAAGGTGACCTGGCTGACCGACGAGCGGGCCGTCATTCCGCGCGGACGCATCGCGGCCGCCGACGGAACCGTCCACTGGGTTCACGTGCATGCCAAGGCGTTCTACGACGCCGACGGCCGTCCCGACGGATACACCTCGTCATTCCGCGTCATCGACGACGAAATGCATGCGATGGAAAGCGCCGAGAGCGCCCGGCTCAAACAGGCGAACGCAGACGCGCGCTACCGCCGTCTGATGGACTGCTCACCCGTCGCAATGTGCGTAGCCGACGCGGAAGGCCGATTCGAGGTGGTCAACGATGCGATGTGCCGCTTCTTCGGATACGACGCCGAGGCCATGCGCGCGAAGAACTGGCGAGAACTCGTGGTCCCGGAGGCGTTGGATGCCGAGCTGAAGGAGTACGGAAGTTTCATCGCCGGCGACGTCGACTACCAACGCTCCATCAAGCAATGCCTGACCGCCACGGGTGGTCGCGTCTGGGGCGACTTCTCGATCAGCTGCGTCCGCGCACCTGACGGCAAGGCGGAATCGTTCATCACCCAGATCATCGACATCACCGAGCAGATGCAGGCCCACCAGGCCGCCGAGAATGCCCGCCAAGAGCGGGCCCGCGCCGACGCCAGGTACCGGCGGCTGATGGACAACTCGGCCGTCGGAATGTGCATGGTGACCCCCGACGGGCGGTTCGAGACCGTCAACCCGGCGCTCTGTGAATTCTTCGGCTACGACGCCGAGACGCTGAAAACCAAGACGTGGCAAGAACTCACCGCCGGCGACAGCCTGGAACGCGATCTCCGCAACGCCGATGACATTCTGGCCGGCCGGATCGATCACTACCGGCTGACCAAGCAGTACATCCACGCCGACGGCCACCTGATCTGGGCGGACTTGTCGGTGAGCTGCGTGCGGGACGCCCGTGGACAGGTGGAGTTCTTCGTCTCGCAGATCGTCGACATCACCGCCGAGGTCGAGAACAAGCGGCAGATCGCCCAACGTGATCAGCAGAATCGCGCTCTGGCGCAACGGCTTCAGTCCCAGACCGATCGGTTGCGCTCCGAACTCAAGGTCGCCGGGGATTACGTGAACTCACTGCTCCCCGGCGATCTCGACGGTCCGGTCCGGGTGTCGCAGTACTATCTGCCGTCCCGGGAGCTCGGCGGCGACTGCTTCGACTACCGGTGGATCGACGACGACAATCTGCTGATCTACCTGATCGATGTGTCCGGACACGGGATCGCCCCGGCACTCGAGTCGATCTCCGTGCACAACCTGCTGCGATCAGGGTCCCTGCCCCGGGACGTGCTGTCCCAACCCGCTGAAGTCCTCGCCGAACTCAACGCCAAATTCCCGATGGATCAGCACGGCGGCAACTACTTCACCATGTGGTACGGCGTCTACCAGATGTCTACGCGGACATTGCGTTACGCCAGCGCCGGGCACCCGCCGGCACTGGTGTTCACCGACCCGGCCGCTGACCCGGTCCGGTTGTCGAGTCCGGGCCTACCGGTCGGCATGTTCGCCGACACCGTGTTCACCTGCGAGGGGTTCACGGTTCCCGACGACGCCGAGATCGTCCTGTACAGCGACGGAGCCTTCGAGTTTCCGGTACCCGAGGGCGCATCATGGTCGTTGAGCGACTTCGTCACGCTGTGCACCGCTCAGTACGGTTCGGGCGATTGGAGCCTCGAGGATCTCGCCCGCAGGTTGCAGGCCCGGACAGTGGCCGGACTGTTCAGCGACGACTGTTCGCTACTGCGGCTGCGCTTCCCGGCATCCTGACGAAAAGCGCCCAGTGCCAACGGCACTGGGCGCTCTCTAAACGATCCAAACCGAGCGAACTACTTGGCGCGCTCGAGGATCTCGACCAGGCGCCACCGCTTGGTGGCCGACAGCGGCCGGGTCTCCATCAGCGACACGCGGTCGCCGATGCCGGCCGAGCCGTTCTCGTCGTGCGCCTTGACCTTTTTCGTGGTCCGGATGATCTTCCCGTACTTCGGGTGCTGCACACGGGACTCCAGCTCGACGACGATGGTCTTGTCCATCTTGTCGCTCACCACGTAGCCGATCGCGGTCTTGCGGCGACCGCGCGGCTTCTCGGTGGCCGGAGTGTGCTTCGGACCGGGCTGGGCGCCCTTGTCCTTCGTTGTCTCAGGCATTACGACTCCTCACCGCCGGGGCCGGAAGCCAGACCCAGCTCACGTTCACGCAACACCGTGTAGATGCGTGCAATCTCCTGCCGAACGGTGCGCAGCCGATGATTGTTGGCCAGCTGTCCGGTGGCCGACTGGAAGCGCAGATTGAACAACTCTTCCTTGGCCTGCCGGAGTTTGGTGGTCAGGTCCTCGTCGTCCAGCTCGCGCAGCTCGCCGGCGCTAACGCCCACTGCCATCAGAACTGCTCCTCTCGGGTCACGATGCGTGCCTTGATCGGCAGCTTGTGGATCGCGCGCGTCAGTGCGGCGCGGGCGATCTCCTCATTGGGGTAGCTCAGCTCGAAGAGCACCCGGCCGGGCTTGACGTTGGCGACCCACCACTCCGGTGAGCCCTTGCCCGAGCCCATGCGGGTTTCGGCCGGCTTCTTGGTCAGCGGACGGTCCGGGAAGATGTTGATCCACACCTTGCCACCACGCTTGATATGGCGGTTGATGGCGATACGCGCGGACTCGATCTGCCGGTTGGTGATGTAGGCGTGCTCCAGGGCCTGGATGCCGTAGTCACCAAACGTCACACTGGTGCCACCGCTGGCGACACCACGCTGCTTGGGGTGGTGTTGCTTGCGGTGCTTGACCTTGCGGGGAATCAACATGATTGACGCTTCCTCGTTCTTACTCGGCGCTCTCGGCGGCCGGGGTCTCGACGGCGACCGGCTCGGCCGCGGGGGCCTCCTCGGTCGCGGCGCGGCCGGCCTCGGTGCTCGTCGCCGTGGTGCCCGAGGCGCCGCTGCGGCGCGGACGGGTGCCCGCGGGACGCTCGCGGCGCGGACGGTCGGCCGACGGCGCGGCAGCACTCAACTCGCGCTTGCCGCCGACGACGTCACCCTTGTAGATCCAGACCTTCACGCCGATGCGGCCGAAGGTGGTCTTGGCCTCGTAGAGCCCGTAGTCGATGTCGGCGCGCAGCGTGTGCAGCGGCACCCGGCCCTCGCGGTAGAACTCCGAGCGGCTCATCTCCGCGCCGCCGAGGCGGCCCGAGCACTGCACCCGGATGCCCTTGACGTTGGGCTGGCGCATGGCCGACTGGATGGCCTTGCGCATCGCCCGGCGGAACGCCACGCGGTTGCTCAGCTGCTCGGCGACACCCTGTGCCACCAGCTGGGCCTGCGACTCGGGGTTCTTGACCTCGAGGATGTTCAGCTGGACCTGCTTGCCGGTCAGCTTCTCCAGGTCGGCGCGGATGCGGTCGGCCTCGGTGCCGCGGCGCCCGATGACGATGCCCGGACGCGCGGTGTGGATATCAACGCGGACTCTGTCCCGAGTCCTCTCGATCTCCACGTCGGCGATGCCGGCGCGCTCCAGGCCGCTGGCCAGCAGCCGGCGGATGGCGACGTCTTCCTTGACGTAGTCGGCGTACTGCTTGTCGGCGTACCACCGGGACTTCCAGTCGGTGGTGATACCGAGCCGGAAGCCGTGGGGGTTGATCTTCTGGCCCACTACTCCGAGCCTCCCTTCTTGGCTGCTGCCTTCTTCGCGGGGGCCTTCTTGGCGGGGGCCTTCGTGGCCGCGGGCGCCGTGGCGGGACCCGATGTCGCCGACTTCCCGGCTCCGGCCGCCTTGCTGCCCTGCGCGCGACGTGAGCGGGTGGACTGTCCGGCGCGCTGGTCGCGCGGCGGGCGGCTCTCCACGATCACCGTGACGTGGGTGGTGCGCTTGCGGATCCGGTAGGCCCGGCCCTGGGCGCGCGGACGGATCCGCTTGGCGGTGGGGCCCTCGTCGGCGTAGACGGTGGCGACCACCAGCGTGCGCGGGTCCAGGCCGCTGTTGTTCTGTGCGTTGGCCGCGGCGCTGGCGATCACCTTGGCGACCGGCTCGCTCGCGGCCTGCGGTGCCCAGCGCAGGATGTCGAGCGCATCTTCCACGGACTTGCCGCGGACCAGGTCGATGACCCGGCGGGCCTTGGTGGCCGAGAACGGCAGGTACCGCGCGACGGCGGTGGCCGAAGGATATTCAGTCGTCGTAGTGGTCATCGCCGCTTGCTCTTCCGGTCGTCCTTGATGTGACCCTTGAACGTCCGCGTCGGGGCGAACTCGCCCAGCTTGTGGCCGACCATCGCCTCGGTGACGAACACCGGCACGTGCTTGCGGCCGTCGTGGACGGCGAAGGTGTGACCGATGAAGTCCGGGAGGATGGTCGAACGACGCGACCAGGTCTTGATGACCTGCTTGGTGTTCTTCTCGTTCTGGACGTCGACCTTCTTGAGCAGATGGTCGTCGACGAACGGACCCTTCTTCAGGCTGCGTGGCATCGCTGGCTACTCCTAGCGCTTATTCTTGCCGGTGCGACGGCGACGGACGATGAGCTTGTCGCTCGGCTTGTTCGGCTTGCGGGTACGGCCTTCCGGCTTGCCCCACGGGCTCACCGGGTGGCGACCGCCGGAGGTCTTACCCTCACCTCCGCCGTGCGGGTGGTCGACCGGGTTCATCACGACACCACGGACGGTGGGGCGCTTGCCCTTCCACCGCATACGGCCGGCCTTACCCCAGTTGATGTTCGCCTGCTCGGCGTTGCCGACCTCGCCGACGGTGGCGCGGCAGCGCACGTCGACGCGGCGGATCTCACCGGAGGGCATACGCAGGGCCGCGTAGCTGCCCTCCTTGCCCAGCAGCTGGATGCTGGCGCCGGCCGAACGGGCCATCTTGGCGCCGCCGCCGGGACGCAGCTCGACGGCGTGCACCAGGGTGCCGGCCGGGATGTTGCGCAGCGGCAGGTTGTTGCCGGGCTTGATGTCGGCGTTGGCACCGGACTCCACGATGTCGCCCTGCTTGAGACCCTGCGGGGCGATGATGTAGCGCTTCTCGCCGTCCAGGAAGTGCAGCAGCGCGATGTTCGCGGTGCGGTTCGGGTCGTACTCGATGTGCGCGACCTTGGCGTTGACGCCGTCCTTGTCGTTGCGACGGAAGTCGATCACCCGGTAGGCGCGCTTGTGTCCACCACCCTTGTGCCGAGTGGTGATGCGCCCGTGGGCATTTCGGCCACCGGTGCTGTGCAGCGGACGCAGCAGCGACTTCTCCGGGGTCGACCGGGTGATCTCAGCGAAGTCGGAGACGCTGGCACCGCGGCGACCCGGGGTCGTCGGCTTGTACTTGCGAATTCCCATGTCTGGTCCTAATTCCTTTTAGGCCGTCAGCCCGGCCCTCAGGCCGGGGCTCCGAAGATGTCGATCGGCTTGCTGTCGGCAGCCAAGGTCACGATGGCGCGCTTGGTGTCCTTGCGCTTGCCGTATCCGTAGCGGGTGCGCTTGCGCTTGCCCTGCCGGTTGGCGGTGTTCACCGAGTCCACCTTCACCGAGAAGATCTTCTCGATGGCGATCTTGATCTGCGTCTTGTTCGAGTCCGGATGGACGATGAACGTGTAGACGTTGTCCTCGATCAGACCGTAGGACTTCTCGGAGATCACCGGCGCGATGATGATGTCGCGCGGATCGGTCACGGTAGCCATCAGGCCGACACCTCCTGCTTGCTGTGGTGCTCGATGTAGGCGTTGAGCGCCTCCACGCTGAAGACCACGTCGTCGGCCTTGAGCACGTCGTAGGTGTTGAGCTGGTCCGGCGAGATCACGTGCACGCCAGGCAGGTTGCGCACGCTCTTGGCGCCCACCTCGTCGGCGCGGCCGATGACCACCAGCACCCGCCGGCGATCGGTGAGCGTGCCGAGGAACGACTTCGCGCTCTTGGTCGACGGGCTCTGGCCGCCGACCAGTTCGGTGACCGCGTGGATGCGCTCGTTGCGGGCCCGGTCGGACAGGGCACTGCGCAGCGCGGCGGCGATCATCTTCTTCGGGGTCCGCTGGCTGTAGTCACGCGGCTGCGGGCCGTGGACCGTGCCGCCGCCCTTGAACTGCGGAGCGCGGGTCGAGCCCTGACGGGCGCGGCCGGTGCCCTTCTGCCGGTACGGCTTCTTACCGCCGCCGGAGACCAGGCCACGGGTCTTGGTCGCGTGCGTACCCTGACGGGCCGCCGCCAGCTGCGCCGTCACCACCTGGTGCATCAGCGCGATGTTGGCGTCCACGTCGAAGAGTGCAGCCGGAAGTTCCACCGTGCCGCTCTTCTTGCCGTCCGGGGAATGGACGTCAATTTTCTTGTCAGCCATTACTTCTCACCTCGTTTGACCGCGGTCCGCACCATCACCAGGCCGCCGGTGCGGCCGGGGACCGCACCCTTGATCAACAGAACGCCGTTCTCGGCGTCGACCTTGTGCACCAGCAGGTTCTGCGTGGTGACACGGTCACTACCCATCCGGCCGGACATCCGGGTGCCCTTGAACACGCGACCCGGGGTGGAGCAGCCACCGATCGAGCCGGGCCGGCGGTGGACCGCCTGGGCGCCGTGCGCCGCACCCTGGCCACGGAAACCGTGACGCTTCATGGTGCCGGCGAAACCCTTGCCCTTGGAGGTGCCGGTCACGTCGACGTAGCTACCCTCGGCGAAGATGTCGGCGCCGAGCTCCTGGCCGACCTCGTACTCGGCCGCAGCGGCCTCGTCATCGAGACGCAGCTCCGCGAGGTGGCGGCGGGGGTTGATGCCCGCAGCGGCGTACTGGCCGGTGACCGGCTTGTTCACCTTGCGGGGGCTGATCTCGCCGTAGGCGAGCTGCACGGCGCTGTAGCCGTCCTGCTCGGGCGTGCGGATGCGGGTGACGACGTTCGGGCCGGCCTTGACGACCGTCACCGGAACGACGCGGTTGTTCTCGTCGAAGACCTGGGTCATGCCCAGCTTCGTACCGAGGATTCCTTTGCGTGCCATTGCTCGGTCCCCTACTGAATGTTCACGTCGACGCTGGCCGGAAGGTCGATGCGCATCAGCGCGTCAACCGTCTTCGGCGTCGGGTCGAGGATGTCGATGAGCCGCTTGTGAGTGCGCATCTCGAAGTGCTCCCGCGAGTCCTTGTACTTGTGCGGAGAGCGGATGACGCAGTACACGTTCTTCTCAGTCGGCAGCGGCACCGGGCCGACCACGCTGGCGCCCGTCCGGGTGACCGTCTCCACGATCTTGCGCGCCGAGGCGTCAATGGCCTCGTGGTCGTAGGCCTTGAGCCTGATGCGGATCTTCTGTCCCGCCACGCTTCTCCTACCTTCACTCTTACTGCTGCGCCCGCCAAGGGGCGCTGGCTTCCGCCGCCGCTGTTTACCTGTCCTGGTTCACCGACCCCCGCGCTCGGGTGTGTCACCCGCACGCGCACCCCATCGGCGAGAATCTCGCTGGCGAGGTTGGGACCGGATGCGCCGGTGTCGGCGCTGGTCGTATGTCTCTCGCGGAACGCTCCCAGCGGGGGCGGACCCGGCTCAAGACAACCTGAACAGTATGCCTGACGACTGGGGCCGGATCCAAATCCTTCCGGCACCGGGCCACTCGGCCCTCGTCACCCCCCTGGGGCTCGCGGGTCGAAGCAGGGTTGTCGGCAGGCGGAGTTGTCGCGAATTCGTGGATCTGAGCACACTCTCGGCGATTCTTGGAGCATGTACCGGGTCATTCAGTGGGCGACCGGCGGTGTCGGCCGCGCCGCCATCCAGAACGTGCTTCGCCATCCCGAGCTCGAGCTGGTCGGGTGCTGGGTGCACGGCGCGGACAAGGAGGGCCGCGACGCCGGCGAGCTCGCCGGCGAGGACCCGGTCGGGGTGGTGGCGACCACCGATGTGGATGCCCTGCTGGCCACCGACGCCGACTGCGTCATGTACTCCCCGCTGCTGCCCGACGATGCCGTGGTCGCCGCGATCCTGCGGTCGGGGAAGAACGTCGTCACCCCTGTCGGCTGGGTGTATCCGGACCGGAGCAACCCGGCTGTGGCCGCGATCGAGCAGGCCTGCCGGGACGGGAACACGACGTTGCACGGGTCGGGCATCCATCCCGGGGGCATCACCGAACGCTTTCCGCTCATGGTCTCCGCTCTGTCGGCCGCGATCACCTCGGTGCGCGCCGAGGAGTTCTCCGACCTGCGCACCTACAACTCACCGCTGGTGGTGCGCGAGGTCATGGGGTTCGGCAAGAGTCCCGACGAGGCGATGAACGGGCCGATCGCGGGGCTGCTGGAGGGCGGCTTCAAGGCATCGGTCCGCATGGTGGCCGACCGGCTGGGCTTCGCCGCCGAACCGCGGATCCGCTCCACCCAGGAGGTCGCGGTCGCCGTGCACGGCAGCGACGACCTGATCGTGCCGATGGAGCCCGGCGCCGTCGCGGCGCGGCGCTTCCGGTGGCAGGCCGTCGTGGGTGACCGTCCGGTGGTGACCGCGGCGGTGAACTGGCTGATGTGCGAGGTGGAGCTGGACCCGCCGTGGGATCTGGGCCCCGAGGGCGAGCGCTTCGAGGTGGAGATCACCGGGGACCCCGATGTCCTTCTGACGTTCAAGGGGCTGCAGCCCGAATCGGTGGCGCAGGGGCTCATCCGCAACCCGGGCGTGGTCGCCACCGCCAATCACTGCGTGAGCGCCATCCCCTACGTGTGCCGCGCCGAGCCGGGCATCAAGACCTACCTCGACCTTCCGCTCATCGCCGGCCGCGCGGCACCGGATCTCGCCGCCGATGCGCATCCCCCACGGCGCTGCTGAGCAGTCCCGGAACGCCGGTCAGCCCCGATTCGACCAGAAGTCGCACTTGTGCCTCCTGGTGAAATCGGCCGTCAGGACGGAATCGCCGGTCTGCAACGAAAGCCGTTGCGGCTGTTCAGGATTCAGCGGCGGCCAGGGAGGAAGTCCGGGGCCGGCCGGATCCCCGGTGGCGACGAACCGGCTCCAGTAGTCGATCATCTGGTCGGCCAGCGCCCGCTGCGCGACATTGAGCGCCGGCGCACCGCCCATGTCGAACAGATAGCGCAACTCCAGGGCGTGGGCGGCGCCGACGTGGAACGGCAGTGAGCGCATGGGCTCGGGCGCCGGGGCGGTGGGATCGTTGAACTCGTAGGCGTAGACCGGGGGCCTGCCCCGGCCGGCCAGGCCGGCGGCGTAGGTGTCGATCGGGCAGGCGAAGACCCCGTCGGTGACGGCCGCCGCGTAGGCCAGCGCGGTGCTGCCGTCGTACCGATCGAGCGGATAGTGGGCGGCAATCAGCGGCGCCTCGGCTCCGAAGGTGTCGGTCAGCAGGGTGCGGTAGGGCGGCAGACCCTTCTTGCGCAGATACGTCGTCGCGACGAACAAGGTGAATTCGTCGGCGGTGTTGCCGATCAGCACCGGCACCCGCGTGGTCGTGCCGCGGCCGAGCACCGTCTGGGGCGCGGCGGGCAACCGCGAGGTTCCGGTGACCGGTCCGGTCAGGACGTTCGCACCGATGCGGACGTAGGGGGGCCCGCCGACGAGCCGGTCGGCCGGGAGGTCCCGCAGGCAGCGGGCCGCCGACCGCATGTCGGCGCAGCCGACCTTGGCCGCGTAGTCGGTGCTGATCCGCTCGGCGGCCGGCAGGCCGGCCTGGGCCTGGCAGGGCCCGCTCTGCATGATCGCCCCGCGGAACAGGCCGGCCGACTCCGGCGCGACCAGGTGGTCGCAGACCGAGATGGCACCGGCCGACTCGCCGGCGATCGTCACCTTCGCCGGGTCGCCGCCGAACGCGGCGATGTTGTCGCGCACCCACCGCAGCGCGGCCTGCTGGTCGGCCAGGCCGTAGTTGCCGAGCTGGTCGGCGTCGGCCGAGAGGGCGGGATGGGCCAGGAACCCGAGCGCCCCGAGCCGGTAGTTGATGGTGACGACGACGATGCCGCCACGGGTGGTCAGCGTGCGGGCGTTGTAGATGTCGGAGCTGCCGTTGAGGAATCCGCCACCGTGAATCCAGACCAGCACCGGCCGCGGGGCCTCCGGCGTCGCGCCGGACGGCGTCCAGACGCTGAGGTTGAGGCAGTCCTCGCCGGTGGGCCTGCCGAAGTCAGGATCGATCCGGGTGTCCTGCACGCACCGCAGTCCCGGCTTGGTGGCGTCGCGCACCGCCGTCCACGGGTCCGGCGCGACAGGCGGCTGCCAGCGCAGCGCACCGACCGGCGCCGTTGCGTACGGAATGCCTTGGAAGAGCCGGAAGGCGCCGTCGGGTCCGGCGCCCACTGCTCCCCGCACCGGGCCGTTTGTCGTCATCACCACGTCGGGGCCGGACAGGCCCGCAGAGGTGACGCGACCGCATCCACCCAGCACGACGGCGATCACCAACAGCGCGGCGGCACAACGGAAAACGTGGCCGAAGCGACGGGGATGCACGAGACGCGAGCCTACGCGGCGGACCGAAACCCATTCCGCGGCGGCGGCACCGGCGCATAAGTCGAATTACGGAAAATGGTCCCAACATCTTTCCCCGCGGCGGATCTTCCTCCACACTGTGAAGCTGACACCCGTCAAGTTTTCGCCGTCACGTGAGGGAGAGCGCAGTTGAGCACACGGATCATGGACCCCGCAGCCCGAGTCCTCGCTGATCCGACGGCTTACGCCGACGAGCCGCGGCTGTACCAGGCGCTGGCGCACCTGCGGAAGCACGCCCCGGTGTCCTGGGTGGACGTCGAGGGGTACCGGCCGTTCTGGGCGATCACCAAGCACAGCGACATCATGGACATCGAGCGGCAGAACGACCTGTTCACGAACTATCCACGGCCGCTGCTGGCAATCGCCGACGCGGACGACGCCCTGCTGCGCGATCTGGAGGCGGGCACCGGGTTGCGCACCCTGATCCACATGGACGACCCGCACCACCGCGACGTCCGCAAAATCGGCGCCGACTGGTTCCGGCCGAAGGTGCTGCGGGCGCTCAAGACGCGTTGCGACGAGCTGGCCAAGATCTGGGTCGACAAGATGGCGGAGAAGGGCCCCGAGCTCGACTTCATGACCGAGATCGCGGTGAACTATCCGCTGTACATCATCCTGACGATGCTCGGACTGCCGGACTCCGACTTCCCCCGGATGCTGAAACTCACCCAGGAGATGTTCGGCGGCAACGACGAGGAGTTCCAGCGCGGCGGCGACGTCGAGGACATGCTCGCGGTGCTGATGGACTTCTTCAACTACTTCTCCGCGCTGACGGCGTCCCGGCGGGAGCACCCCACCGAGGATCTGGCCTCGGCGATCGCCAACGCCACGATCAACGGCGAGCCGCTGTCCCCGATGGACACGCTCTCCTACTACGTGATCGTCGCCAGCGCCGGCCACGACACCACCAGCGCCGGCATCGCCGGCGGCATGCGGGCCCTGCTGGAGCACCCCGACCAGCTGGCCCGGCTGCAGAACGACATGTCGCTGATGCCGACCGCGGTGGAGGAGATGATCCGCTGGGTGGTGCCGGTCAAGGAGTTCATGCGCACCGCGCAGGAGGACACCGAGGTGCGCGGCGTGAAGATCGCCAAGGGCGAGGCGGTGTACCTGGCCTACACCTCGGCCAACCGCGACGAGGACGTGTTCACCGACCCGGAGAAGTTCGACATCGGCCGCGACCCGAACAAGCACCTGTCCTTCGGCTACGGCGTGCATTTCTGCCTGGGCGCATCGCTGGCGCGCATGGAGATGAACAGCTTCTTCTCCGAACTGATCCCGCGGATCAAGTCCATCGAACTGGCCGGCAAGCCCGAACTGATGGCGACGACCTTCGTCGGCGGCCTCAAGCACCTGCCGATCCGGGTGGAGCTGAGCGACTAGGACTCGAAGAACTCGGCGGCGCGGTGTGCGAGCATCGCGATCGTCGCGTGCGGTCCGCGGCTGGGGATCCGGGACAGGATCGACCCGTCGACGACGGCCAGCCCGTCGACCCCGTGGACGCGGCACCGCGGGTCGACGACTGAACGTCCGCCGGCGCCCATCGGCGCTGTGCCGCACAGGTGCTGCGAAGTCGACCATCGCGGTTCGCCGAGTTCGATCGCGCCGCTGAGGATGTCGGTGACCAGTTCGCATCCGCCGCGCAGGGCGGCCACATCGCCGGGGTGGCTGTCGTAGCGGTGTTCGATGCGCGGCGCGACGTCCGGGTCGGCTGCCGTCAGGGTGAGCCGCCCGCGGGATCGCGGGCGGGTGAGCACGACACCGACGTCCGGGGGGGCCTGGCCGGGCGACCCCGCCATCGCCGCGAAGCCGGTTGTGTACGGTCGCACCTCGAGTTCGGCGGTGACCAGAACCGCCTCCAGCACCGGATGACCGTGCGCAGCGGCCCAGCCGGTGCTCATCACCCACTCGGGGTGATCCGAAAACGCCTGTCCGACAGGGAGATCCGCCAGCACCGGGATGTCGAGCGCGGCGAGGTCGGCGGCCGGTCCGATGCCCGACAGCAGGAGAAGCTGGGCGGACGCGATGGCGCCGGCGCAGAGCACCACCGCTGCCGCGTCGAGCCGGAGCGGGCCCTGCGGGCCGACGGCATCAACGCCGACGACGCGACCCGCGACCGTGCGCAGCCGGGTCGCCCGTACCCCGGGCAGCACCCTGAGGTTCGGGCGCCCGGCCGCCGGCTCCAGGAATGCCGCGCCCGGCCCGACGCGGATGCCCTCGGCGATGTTCAACGGCACCGCCGCGATGCCGGCGTCTGCCGCGGGGCTGTTGAGGTCCGGAATCCAGCGGTAGCCGGCAGTCTCGGCCACGTCGACGAAAGCAGCTGTGGCAGTGCTGAACTCAGTTGTCCGGCGGACCGGGATCGGGCCACCGCCACGCGGGTCGGGAGAGTCGAGATCGGTCATGACGGCGCGGTAGTGCGGTTCCACCTCCGCCCACGACCAGCCGTCCGGGGCGTCGTCGAAGTCCGCGGGCAGGGCGCGGCAGAAATAGCCTCCGTTGACCGACCCGGAGCCGCCCACACAGACGCCGCGGACGATCTCGGCCGGATGATTCCGGTCCCCGGTCAACTGGGTGCCGAACCATCGGGCCACCGGACTGCGCGGTCCGATGGGCAGGATCGACGCATCGTCGGTCAGTGCCCGGATGGCCGGGTCGGTGCGGGCGGGCCCGGCCTCGAGGACCGTGACCTGTCGCGCCGGATCGGCCGAGAGCCGTTCGGCCAGAATCGATCCGGCGCTGCCGGCGCCGACGATGAGGACGTCCGCCGTCATCGGCGGCTCATGTGAGCATCCCGCCGCGGTCGGGGCTCCACTCCCGGACCCGGCGGACGCCGTCGGCGACCATCCCGGCGAAGATCTGCGCACCGGCCGCCGCGGTGGCCGTCGTCGGGTCGCCCAGCACGCCGGACGGACTGACCGCGCCGACCCCCCCGCGGCGCAGGGCCGGCAGGAGCGCGTCGAGCGACTGACGGTTGCCGGCCACCCACCGGTCACGCCGGACGAGGTGCGGGGAAAGGTGAAGCAGCAGCGAGGTTTCGGTGTGTCCGGCGTGCGCGTCGCCACCCGCAGCCCACCCGCTGCACCACACCACGTCACGATTCTCCGCGCGCAGCATCGCGACGGCCGCGCGCAGGGCGTCCACATTGCCGCCGTGGCCGTTGACGAACACCACCCGGGACGCCCATTCGCACACCGAACGCCCGTACTCGACCAGAACCGTCGACAGGGCGGCGGTGCCGATCGAGACCGTGCCCGGGAACTCCTGATGCTCGCCGGAGGCGCCATAGGCGACGGCCGGCGCCAGCAGATACCCGAGTTCTTCGGCGATCCCGCGGGCCACCGCGGTGGCGATGCGGGTGTCGGTGTCCAACGGCAGGTGCGGTCCGTGCTGTTCGAGGGAACCGACCGGCACGGCCACCGCCGCGGCGCCGTGCACATCGCGCGAAGTCAGGGCCCCGAGTTCCGGCGCTGCAGGCACCCGCCGATGGTATTGGAGAAGCCGGCCGCTGCCATGCTGAACGGATGGACCACCCCGCGCCCACGGCGGGCCTGCCCGCCGGGCGCCCCGTCGCGCTCGACGACCGGGTGACGCTGTGCAAGGACGCGTCGGTGGTCCTGGGTGGTGCGCCGTGGCGGGTGCTGCGGATCGCGCCCGCCGGACGACCGTTCCTGCGACGCCTCGCCGCCGCCGCAGGCGCCGGGGTGGAGCCCTCCCCCGGCGTCGAACAGGCGCTGGCGGACCTGCTGTCCGCGCGCGGGATCGTCCACCCCGTCGCGCCACCCCATCCCGGCGCGGTGCGGCTCGACGTGATCGTCCCGGCGTTCGAACGACCGCACCTGCTGGAGCGCTGCCTGGTGGCGCTGCGCGAAACGGTGCCCGGCGCCAGGCTCATCGTGGTCGACGACGCCTCGGCGGACGATCGCGTCGCGGTGGTGGCCCGCGCGCACGGCGCGGTCGTGGTGCGCCACCGGATCAACCGGGGGCCCGCGGCGGCACGCAACACCGGGCTGAGGGAGGCGACGTCACCGATCGTCGCGTTCGTCGACGCCGACTGTGCGGTGACACCGGGTTGGACCGGTCCGCTGCTCGCGCATTTCGACGATCCCCGGGTGGTCGCGGTGGCCCCGCGGATCCGCTCACGCACGACCTCCACCGGGATACTGGCCCGCTACGAGGACGCCCGCAGCGCGCTGGACATGGGGCCCCACCCGGAACTGGTGACGCCCGGGGCCGCGCTGGGCTACGTGCCCTCCGCGGTGCTGTTGGCCCGGCGGTCCGCCCTGGGCGACCAGGCCTTCGACGAACAGCTGCGCCTCGGCGAGGACGTCGACCTGATCTGGCGGCTGGCGCAGACGGGCGGGCTCATTCGCTACGAGCCGGCGTCGGTCGCGACTCACGAGATGCGGCCGGACCCCGGCGCCTGGGCCCGCCAGGTCTTCGGGTACGGAACATCGGCGGCCGACCTGGAGCGCCGCCATCCGCGCACGCTGGCCCCGGCTCGGCTGTCGAGCTGGAATCTCGTTGGGGCAGTTGCACTTCTGGCCCGGCGACCCGCTCTCGCGGTGCGCGCCCCGGCGGCGCTGACGGTCGCCGGTGCGGCCGTCGCGGACGTCGCCCGGCAGCTGCGGGCGTCATCGGTGGATCAGACGCTGGCTCCGCTGATCGCGGGCAAACGTCTGCTCTCCGACACCGCTGCGGCCGGCCATCTGCTACGGCGCGAATGGTGGCCGATCGGCTGGCTCGCACTGGGGTGCGCCCCGCGATCGCGATGGGCGCGCGCCGCAGCGGCGGCCATGCTGGTACCGCTCGTGGCGGAGTGGCGGCGCAACCGTCCGCGGCTGGGCTTCCCGGCGTATCTGGGGTTGCGCCTCGCCGAGGATGCCGTCTACGGCAGCGGCGTGATCGCCGGCGCGGTCCGGTCACGGTGTGCCGGCGTGCTGCTGCCGGTTGTGCGGGTGCCCCGGGGCGACCCTCAGAAGAAGCCGACGGCCTTGTCGCTGTAGGACACCAGCAGGTTCTTGGTCTGCTGGTAATGGTCGAGCATCATCTTGTGGTTCTCGCGGCCGATGCCGGACTGCTTGTATCCGCCGAACGCGGCATGCGCGGGGTACTGGTGGTAGCAGTTGGTCCACACCCGCCCGGCCTTGATGTCGCGGCCCGCCCGGTAGGCGAGGTTGCCGTTGCGGCTCCACACCCCCGCGCCGAGCCCGTAGAGGGTGTCGTTGGCGATGCGGATGGCGTCGTCGTAATCGCTGAACGAGGTGACCGAGACGACGGGACCGAAGATCTCCTCCTGGAAGATCCGCATGGAGTTGTTGCCGGCGAAGATCGTCGGCTGCACGTAGTAGCCGCCGGACAGCTCGCCGCCGAGGTCGGCGCGCTCACCGCCGGTGACCACCGTGGCACCCTCGCTGCGGCCGATCTCGATGTAGGACAGGATCTTCTCCAGCTGGTCGTTGGAGGCCTGCGCGCCGATCATCGTCTCGGTGTCCAGCGGATCACCCTGCCGCACCGCCTTGGTGCGGATCGCCGCCATCGCGAGGAACTCGTCGTAGATGTCGGCCTGGATCAGCGAGCGGGACGGGCAGGTGCACACCTCGCCCTGGTTGAGGGCGAACATGGTGAAGCCCTCCAGCGCCTTGTCCTGATAGTCGTCGTTGGCGGCCATCACGTCGGAGAAGAAGATGTTCGGGCTCTTGCCGCCGAGCTCGAGGGTAACCGGGATGAGGTTCTGGCTGGCGTACTGCATGATGAGCCGGCCCGTGGTGGTCTCACCGGTGAACGCGATCTTGGCGATCCGGTTACTCGACGCCAGCGGTTTGCCCGCCTCGACGCCGAAACCGTTGACCACGTTGAGGACTCCCGCCGGCAGCAGGTCGGCGATCAGACCGATCAGGTACATCACCGAGGCGGGCGTCTGCTCGGCCGGCTTGAGCACGACGGCGTTGCCGGCGGCCAGTGCGGGCGCCAGCTTCCACACCGCCATCAGGATCGGGAAGTTCCACGGGATGATCTGCCCGACCACGCCCAGTGGCTCGTGGAAGTGGTAGGCGACGGTGTCGCCGTCGATCTCGGAGATGGAGCCCTCCTGGGACCGGATCGCTGCCGCGAAGTAGCGGAAGTGGTCCACCGCCAACGGGATGTCGGCATTCAGGGTTTCGCGCATCGGCTTGCCGTTGTCCCACGACTCGGCCAGCGCGATGGACTCCAGATTGGTTTCGATGACGTCGGCGATCTTGTTGAGCAGCAACGCCCGTTCGGCCGGCGCGGTCCTTCCCCAGGCCGGCGCCGCGGCGTGCGCGGCGTCCAGTGCCTTCTCGATATCGGCGTCGGTGGACCGGGCCACCTCGCAGAACACCTGACCGTTCACCGGGGAGACGTTCTCGAAGTACCGGCCGCCGGAGGGCTTGACCCATTCCCCGCCGATGAAGTTCTCGTAGCGGGCCTGAAAGGACATCAGGGAGCCCGCGGCCCCCGGTTTGGCGTAGACGGCCATGGCTTCTCCTGCGGTTGGGGGGATGCCTTCAGCCTAGGCCGCGGGAGAACCCCGGCGGAATCAAAACGTCGTCCCGGTTGAGGTCGTGCACGCTGGACTTGGCCAGGCCGCGCAGCGCGGACTCGATGCCGCCGCTCATGATGTCGAGCACGTTCTCCACGCCGGCCTGCCCGGCCGCGGCCAGGCCCCACAGGTAGGCCCGCCCGATCATCACCGCCCGCGCGCCCAGCGCCAGCGCCTTGACCACATCGCTGCCGCGGCGCACGCCGCCGTCGAGCAGCACCTCGACCTGGTCGCCGACGGCCTCGGCGATGGCCGGCAGCGCCCGGATGGTTGCCGGGGTGCCGTCGAGGTTGTTGCCGCCGTGATTGGACACCGAGATGGCCGAAACCCCGGCATCCACAGCACGTTTCGCGTCATCGACCCGCATGACGCCCTTGAGCATGAAGGGGCCGCCCCACAGCTCCCGCAACCAGGCGATGTCCTCCCAGGTGGGCGGCGGCGTGCCCATCCACTCTCCGTAGGCGTGGAAGAACGGCGGGCCGGGCTCCCCGCGGGCGCCCTGGTTCGGCGCCGTCAGCCCGGGCGGTTTCAGCGTCTTGGCCCATTCCAGGAACCAGGACGGACGCACCAGGCCCTGCGGCGACATCTTGATCGCGGTGCGGTAGTCCATCTTCTCCGGGATCTTCGGGCTGCCCCAGTCCCGGCCGTGCGAGAAGCTCCAGTCGGTGGTGACGATGAGGCCCTTGGCGCCGGCCGTCCGCGCCCGTTCGGCGCGCTGGGCGATAGCGTCACGCCCGCCGAGCCAGTAGATCTGGAAGAAGGTCTTCGGGTTGGCGTCGATGACGTCCTCGATGGGCTTGCTGGCGAACGACGACAGACCCATCGCGGTTCCCCGCGCGGCCGCGGCGCGCGCGACGGCCACCTCGCCGTCGGGGTTGACCGCCTGCACCCCGGTCGGCGAGATGACCACGGGCATCGAGATGTCCTGTCCCATCACGGTGGTGGACAGGTCGCGCTTCTCGGTGGCGCCGATGACGTGCGGCGCGAATCCCAGTTCGCCGAAGGCTTCGACGTTGTCGGAGTAGGTCACGCCCTTCTCGCTGCCGGCCAGCAGCGCGGCGTACACCCCCTTGGGCAGACGCTTCTTGGCGCGTTCCTGCGCGACGGCGACGGTTTCGAACCAGAGATCACGGGCCATCAGATCGGGCTTTCGTTGCAGGGTTTGCCGGGTGGCTTTGCGGGCGGTGCAGCCAGCGTCAGCAACACGGTGCGGGAGTGGTCGACGCGGGGCCGCGGCTTGTCACGCTCGCCGGCCAGTGCCGGCACGCCGTGGCCCTGGACGCATTCCGGATCGGGTCCGTCGATGGGCAGACCGGTGAAGAACTTCGCCGCCATGCAGCCGCCGCGGCAGGCGTCGTAGTGGCCGCAGCTGCCACAGGCTCCTGCGGACTGGGGGCGGCGCAGCTCGGTGAACAGCTCCGAGTGCTTCCACACCTGCTCGAAGCCCCCCCGTCCGTCAACACTGTCGGACAACACATTTCCGGCCAGGAACCGGTCGTGGATGGCGAACGGGCAGGCGTACACGTCGCCCACCGGGTCGATGAGGCACACCACCCGTCCGGCGCCGCACATGTTGAGGCCCGGCAGCGCGCCGGGCTGCCCCAGGCCGGAGAGGTGGAAGAAGGAATCACCGGTCAGGACGCGTTCGCCGTTGAGCACCAGCCAGTCGTAGAGCTGCACCTGCTGGGCCGGGGTGGGGTGCAGTTCGTCCCAGACGTCGGCCCCGCGGCCGGACGGGCGCAGCCGGGTGATCCGCAGGGTTGCGCCGTACCGGTCGGCCAGGGCCTTGAAGTCGTCGAGCTGGCCGACGTTGTGGCGGGTGACGACGACGGAGATCTTCGGCCTATTGCCTCGCTCCTCCTTCGCCTCGTCCCTCGGCGACATCGTCGACTCGGCGGCGTCTTGAAAACCCGCTGCCGCAAGGTTTTCCAGCGCCCGCACCGCCATCGCGAACGAGCCGGCGCCGCGGACCGCGTCGTTGACCTCGGCGGTGGCGCCGTCCAGGGAGATCTGCACGTCCACGTAGTCGCTGGCGGCCAGCCGCGCGGCGACCTCCTCGGTGATGCGAACGCCGTTGGTGGAGAACTTCACCCCGACCCGGTGTGCCGTGGCGTAGTCGACCAGTTCCCAGAAATCCGGCCGCACCGTCGGTTCGCCGCCGCCGATGTTGACGTAGAACACCTGCATGCGCTCGAGCTCGTCGATGATCGACTTGCACTGCTGTGTGGACAGCTCACGCGGGTCGCGCCGGCCCGACGAGGATAGGCAGTGCACGCAGGCGAGGTTGCAGGCGTAGGTCAGCTCCCAGGTCAAACAGATCGGGGCGTCCAGACCGCGCTCGAACTGCTCGATCAGACCGGAGGTGGCCGTCATGGGATCTCCTTGGGCACCAGCATGTTCGACGACGCGAGAACGCCGAGGGCGTTCAGGTAGGGCGCCTCGTCGGCGGCGCCGACACCGGCCTCCCGCAACGCCGAGGCGGCATCGGGATGATCGGCCAGCGCCTCGACGACGCGCACGATGACCTGGTTCTTGAGGAACGACAGTTTGCGGGTGCCGAAGTGATAGAGCAGGGCGCCGAACGGCTCCGGCCGCACGGCGACCTGCGGGTGCAGACGCCAGGACAGCGTCGGGTCGAACGCCCGCTCCCCCACGGCTGACCCACCCGGAAGGTGGGCTGCCACCGTCAGTAGACCCCGCACATCCCGTCGATGGACACCTCTTCGACCAGGCTCTCGGTGACCAGCTCGGTGGTGGCCTCGGCCTCGGTGCGGCTCTGCTCCATGGGGCGCCCCTTTCGTCGATTCGGCGACGTCCGGCGCCGACTTTGCCACAATATGGCATCAAGTGCCGTAAAGGAAGGAATCCGGGCGAACGATGGGAACCGACACGCCGTCGTCGGCCCCGGTGCGGGCCGGGCGACGCCGCTCGACCACCAAGGACCACATCGCCAACGTGGCCATCGACTTGTTCGACACCTACGGTTTCAACGACGTCAGCGTCGAAGACGTCGCTCTGGCCGCCGGCATCTCCCGGCGCACCCTGTTCCGCTACTACCCGTCGAAGAACGCGATTCCGTGGGGGGACTTCGGCACCCACCTGCGCGAGTTCACCGAGGTGTTCGACGGCGCCGACCTGACAAAGCCGATGGCGGTGACGCTGCGCGCCGCGCTGCTGGACTTCAACACCTTCGACGAGTCAGAGACGGCCCGGCACCGCCAGCGAATGCGGCTGATCCTGGAAAGCCCTGAGCTGCAAGCGTATTCGATGACCCTGTACGCCGGCTGGCGTGACGTGGTGGCGGGGTTCGTGGCGCGACGCACCGACTCCCGACCGACGGACCTGGTTCCGCAGACCGTGGGATGGACGATGCTCGGGGTGGCGCTGGCCGCGCACGAACACTGGCTGGCCCGGGCCGATGACGCCGACGCACAGTCCCTGCGCCAGGACCTGGCCGCCGCGTTCGACGCCGTCGCCGCCGGCCTGCCGTAACGGTCAGGCCGGACCGAGCACCTCTCCGATCGGCGCCCGCGCGGCGATCTTGGAGCGGGCCTTCATCACCTTGCCGGGCATCCCGCCGCCGACCACCCCGGTCAGGATGCCGTCGCGTTCGTAGTAGGCCAGGAACTTTCGGCCGTCGTCCTCGACGACGTGCACGACGTCGTCGGCCTCGGGTTCGCCGAGGCACTGGATCTTCACGTCGTATTGGTCGCTCCAGAAGTACGGCACCACCACCAGCGCCGGCAGGTCGTGGCCGAGGATGGCGGCCACCATGATGCGGGCCTGGTCGGCGACGTTGCTCCAGTGTTCGACCCTGCTCTGCTGCCCGGCGGCATTGCGCCAGGAGGCCACATCGCCCAGCGCCCAGACGTGGGGTTCGCTGGTCCGGCCGGCCTCGTCGCACACCACCCCGTTGTCCAGCGCCACCCCGCTGCCGACCAGCCAGTCGGTGGCCGGCCTCGATCCGATCCCGACGACCACCAGGTCGGCGTCGAGTTCGGTTCCGTCGGACAGCACGACGCCGGTCACGGTGGTGCTATTCCCCGAGTCGCTACGCTCCTGCCCGCCGGTGCTCTTCCCCGAGTCGCTACGCTCCTGCCCGCCGGTGCTCTTCCCCGAGTCGCTACGCTCCTGCCCGCCGGCGCCGTCGCCCCGGACCTCGGCCACCCCGACGCCGGTGCGGACGTCCACGCCCTCCGCGCGGTGCAGCCGGGCGACCAGTTCACCGATCCGCTCGCCCAGGACCGCGGCCAGCGGGGCCGGTTGCGGCTCGACCAGCACGACGTCGACCCCGAGCCTGCGCAGACTGGCGGCGACCTCGCAGCCGATGAAGCCGGCGCCGATCACCACGGCGCGCCGGGCGGTGGCGGCCTGCTCCCGCAGTTGCATCGCGTCGTCGTAGGACCGCAGCACCCGGATGCCGTCCAGGTCGGGGAACGACGGAATCCGTTTGGGCTCAAGCCCCGTCGCGATCACCAGGTCGTCGTAGTCGAGCACGGTGCCGTCGGTCAGCGCCAGGGTCCGGGCGGCCGGATCCAGCGACCGGGCCGGAGCACCGAGTTTGAGTGCGATGTCGTTGTCGGCGTAGAAATCCGCCGGTTTGAGCAGGACGTCACCCAGGTTCTTGCCGCTGTCGTGCAGCACCTCTTTGGACAGCGGCGGCCGGTCGTAGGGCAGGTGCGGCTCGTCGCTGACCAGGGTGACCGGCGCGGTGTAGCCGCCCTTGCGGAGCTGCTCGGCGGTCCGGGCGGCCGCCAAACCACCCCCGACGATGACGATTCCGCTCGCTTTGCTCACGAATTGTTCTTACACGATCGGCGATCCGGCGCCCCGAGGCAGGTGAGACGGTTGGCCCGTTAGCGAGCGGAGTTGCCCGCACCGCTCCATAATCACCTTCAACCGCAAAGCCAGGGGGCTTCCAATGACGGCACCGATAACTCTGACCGAGCAGATGCTGCGCCGGCGCCCGGTCATCGGGGCGCCGGTGGCCCACGGCGCTTCGGAAAACCTCAAACGCTCGATCGGCGTCTTCCAGCTGACGATGTTCGGTGTCGGCGCCACCGTGGGCACCGGTATCTTCTTCGTGCTGTCCCAGGCTGTACCGGAGAGCGGTCCGAGCGTGATCATCTCGTTCCTGATCGCCGGGCTCGCGGCCGGACTGGCGGCCATCTGCTACGCCGAGTTGGCCTCCGCGGTGCCGGTGGCCGGGTCGACGTACTCCTACGCCTACACCACCCTTGGTGAGGTGGTCGCCATGGGCGTGGCGGCGTGCCTGCTCCTGGAATACGGGGTGTCGACGGCCGCGGTGGCGGTCGGCTGGAGTCAGTACGTCAACAAACTCCTGGACAACTTCCTGGGATTCAAGCTGCCCGATGCGCTCTCGGCGGCGCCCTGGGATGCCGATCCGGGCATCGTGAACCTGCCGGCCATGATCCTGGTGGGTCTGTGCGCGGTGCTGCTGATCCGGGGCGCCAGCGAATCGGCCAAGGTCAACACCGTGATGGTCATCATCAAGCTGTCGGTGCTGGTGATGTTCGCGGTAATCGCCTTCACCGCTTTCGACACCGACCGCTTCGCCGAGTTCGCCCCCTTCGGCGTCGCCGGGATCGGCGCCGCCGCCGGGACCATCTTCTTCTCCTATATCGGGCTGGACGCGGTGTCCACGGCGGGCGATGAGGTCAAGGACCCGCAGCGCACCATGCCGCGCGCCATCATCGCCGCCCTTCTCACCGTGACCGCCGTCTACCTGTTGGTGGCCGTGGCCGCCCTCGGAGCACAGAACTGGCCGGACTTCGCCGAGCAGAAGGCCGGGCTGGCCGTCATCCTCGACAACGTCACCGGCGCGCAATACTGGGGCACGGTGCTGGCCGCCGGCGCGGTCATCTCGATCTTCTCGGTCACCCTGGTGACGCTCTACGGACAAACCCGGATCTTGTTCGCCATGGGCCGCGACGGACTGCTGCCGTCGATGTTCGCCAAGGTGGACCCACGGTCGATGACGCCGGTCAACAACACCATCGTCGTCGCGATCATCGTGGCGCTGATGGCCGGCTTCGTCCCGCTGGACTACCTGGCTGACATGGTGTCGATCGGCACGCTCACGGCGTTCATCGTGGTGGCGCTCGGCGTGTTGATCCTGCGCCGCCGCGAACCGGACCTGCCCCGCGGCTTCCGGGTGCCGGGTTACCCGGTGACGCCGGTGCTGGCGATCATCGCGTGCCTGTACATCCTGGTGAGCCTGCACTGGTACACGTGGCTGGCATTTGCACTATGGGTGTCGGTGGCGCTGACGTTCTACTTCTTGTGGGGTCGGCACCACAGCGCCCTCAACCGCAGGGTCGCCGCTCAGGGGGGCGCCCCGGTTCCCGGCGTTGAGATCGTCCACCCGCCGCAGGACGCGCCATGACCGTCGTCGTCGGATACCTGGCCGGCAAGAGCGGCGGCGCACCCCTGTACCTGGCGGTGGGGGCGGCGCGCACGCTGCGCACCTCGCTGACCGTCGCGACCATCGTGCCCAAGCCGTGGACTTTCCCGTCACCGGCACGGGTGGACGCCGAGTACGCCGCCTGGGCCGACCAACTGGCGGCCGATTCCGCGCGGGAGGCGCAGCGCGAACTCGAGTCCATCGGCAAGTCGTTGGAGATCAGCTATCACAGCCATGCCCACCGGTCGGTGTCCGGCGGCCTGACCGATGTGGTCTCCGAGCTGGACACCGACGTGCTGGTGCTCGGATCCTCGGCGAGCGGCCAGCTGGGCCAGGTCGTGGTGGGCTCCACCGCGGACCGGCTGCTGCACTCCTGCCCGGTGCCGGTGGCGATCGCGCCGCGCGGGTATCGCAGTCCCAAGAGCGGGATGCTGACGCGGATCACCTGCGGGTATCCCGGGACCCCGGAGTCGGTGGACGTGGTGCGCCGCGTCGCCGAACTGGCCACGCGCCTGGAGGTGCCGCTGCGGGTGATCACCTTCGCGGTACGCGGCCGCACCATGTACCCGCCGGAGGTCGGCCTGCACGCCGAGGACTCGATCCTGGCTGCCTGGGAGACCCAGGCGGCCGAGATGCTGGCCCAGTTGCGCACCGACGGCATCGTCGGCGAGGACGTCGTCTTGCAGGTGGTCAGCGGCAACGGCTGGGATCAGGCGCTCGACGACGCGGAGTGGCAGGACGGCGAGATCCTCGCCTTGGGCACCTCGCCGCGCGGCGACATCGCCCGGGTTTTCCTCGGCACACGGGGCACCAAGATCCTGCGGGTGAGCCCGGTGCCGGTGCTGGTGCTGCCGGGCTGACGATGACGCCCGACCCGATGGGGTCATTCAGCACTTTCAGTACTTCATGACGCCGCACCCGATGGGGTCATTCAGCACTTTCAGTACTTCATGACGCCCGACCCGATGGGGTCATTCAGCACTTTCAGTACTTCATGACGCCGCGGTCCACGGAGATCTGCGAGCCCGACAGCAGCCCCGACCTGTCCCCGGCCAGCCACACCACCACTTCGGCGGCCTCCTCGGCCGTCATGAAGTCCTTGCGCTTGGCCTCCTTGTCGGCCTTGGCCGGCGGCTGGTACGGCATCGGCGCGAAGCTGTGCAGGAAGCTCGGGTGCTTGCCCAGCACCGCCAGCATCGCGTCGTTGAGGATCATCGGCGTGGCGATGGAATACGGGTGGATGGAGTTGACCCGGATCCCGTACTCGCCCAACTCAATGGCCAGGGTGTTGGTCAGCGAGGTCAGTCCGTGCTTGGAGGCGGCGTAGTGGCCGTTGCCGGGGGTGGCCTTCAGCCCGGCCGACGAGCTGATGATCACGATCGAGCCGCCGTTGCCGGCCTCGATCATGGCCGGTATCACCGCCCGCAGCGTGCGCCAGGTGCCGGTGAGGTTGACGTCGATGACGGTGTTCCACTGCTCGTCGGAGAGCTCCCAAAGCCGACCCCAGCTCAGCACCCCGGCATTAGCCACCACGACGTCTAGCCGGCCGAACGTCGCCACGCCGTCGGCCACGAGTTGGCGCAGCGCGGCGTCGTCACGGATGTCGACCGTCCGGGACAACACCCGGCGACCCTCGGCCTCGACCAGCCGGGCGGTCTCGGCCAGGTCCTCGGGTGTCGACCCCGCGTAGGGAACCGTGTCGGAGACTAGGGCGCAGATGTCGCTGATGATGACGTCGGCACCCTCGCGGGCGAGCCGCACGGCATAGGCGCGGCCCTGGCCGCGTGCGGCGCCCGTCACAAACGCGACTCGTCCCGTCAGATCACCCATTGTCCAGTCCTTTCAGCCGGCCCGCGGTCAGGCTAGCAAGAAACTGGAACGTGTTTCAGTTCCGGGTCACAGGTCGGCCAGGATCTGCTCCCGCTTCGCCGAGTACTCGGCGTCGGTGATCGCGCCGGTCGCGTGCAGGGTGTCCAGTTGCTCCAACCGCTGGGACACGGTCAGCCCGGGTGTCGCCGCGAACGCCGCGGGCGCGGACGGCAGGGGCGCGGCAGCGACCACCTCGGGGGCCGGCGCGGCGCTGCCTGCCCGGCGCACGATGTCCATCACCTGTTGGCGCACAACGGGATTGGAGCGGATGTCGATGCTGCCGCTGAGCGGAATCCCGTTGGCGTGCAGCACCTGGAGAATCTGCATCAGCGGGCCGGCCTGCCCGGTGAGGTCGTAGTTCCGGTGATCCTGGTCGAGGGTGAACTGGGCTGGGACGACGCCGGCCAGCAGTGCGCTTGCCTCCCAGTCGATTTCATAGTTCTGCGTGCCCGGCTCGACGAGCGCGACGAGCTTGTGGCCGTTGAGGATCTGCATCCGGGTGGGGCTGGAGGCCATGGTCTGCTGCACGTCGAAACCCGGCTGCCCCGGAATGTCGATGTGCATGGAGACCTTGATCATCTGCTGGTCGTTGACGAACCAGGCGGTGTCGGAGATACCGGTGGTCCGGGCCATGGCCAGGATTCCCTGGCGGGTCAGGTGCTCGTGTTTGGCCGCCGACTTCGCGCCCAGGTTGGTCAGGGCCAGCGCGACCAGGACGTCCACGGCGGTGATGAACAGTCCCGTCCAGAACATCCAGTTGATGTACGGCCGGGCCATCGGGCCCAGAGCGAAGTAGACGACCAGGAAGATGGGCCCCACCAACCCACCGCAGAGCAGCACCATGCCCTGGGCTTTGAGGTAACGCATCAACATTGCCGACCCCCTCGGAAATCAGGACCGACCGTCAGCCGGTAACGGTTAACAATCTGCCCTAGAACGGCAGACCGAACAACCTGGTGAGGCCGGGAAGCAGCGTTGGGGCTGTGGCGGCGGCGGCTCGTTCGAGGACGGTTCCGACGACGGGGCGATGGGCTTGTGGGCGGAAGCCGGTTGGTGCGGGCGCCCGCGCGTCACAGACACCAGAGCGGCGCCCGTCGAAACTGACGGACGCCGCTCTCGTGCAGGTCGAACCTGCTGTCAGATCACTTGACGATCTCCCTAGGCGTAGGCCTACTTGACGATCTTGGTCACACGACCGGCGCCGACGGTACGACCGCCCTCGCGGATCGCGAACCGCAGACCCTCGTCCATGGCGACCGGCTGGATCAGCTTCACCGAGATGTCGGTGTTGTCGCCGGGCATGACCATCTCCGTGCCCTCCGGCAGCGTGACCACACCGGTCACGTCGGTGGTGCGGAAGTAGAACTGCGGACGGTAGTTGTTGAAGAACGGCGTGTGACGCCCACCCTCGTCCTTGGACAGGATGTAGACGCTGCCCTCGAACTCGGTGTGCGGGGTGGTGGTGCCGGGCTTCACGATGACCTGGCCGCGCTCGACGTCCTCGCGCTTGACGCCACGAACCAGCAGACCGACGTTGTCGCCGGCCTGGCCCTGGTCGAGCAGCTTGCGGAACATCTCGACACCTGTGACCGTGGTCTTGGTGGTGCCGGGGCGGATGCCGACGATCTCGACCTCTTCGTTGACGTTGATCACGCCACGCTCGACACGACCGGTCACCACGGTGCCGCGGCCGGTGATCGTGAAGACGTCCTCGACGGGCATCAGGAACGGCTTGTCGGTGTCGCGGACCGGGTCCGGGATCGACTCGTCGACGGCGTCCATCAGGTCCTCGACGCTCTTGACCCACTTCGGGTCACCCTCGAGGGCCTTCAGCGCCGACACCCGGATGACCGGGGCGTCCTCGTCGAACTCCTGGGCGGCCAGCAGTTCGCGGACCTCCATCTCGACGAGCTCGAGGAGTTCCTCGTCGTCGACCATGTCGGACTTGTTCAGCGCGACCAGGATGTAGGGCACACCGACCTGACGGGCGAGCAGCACGTGCTCGCGGGTCTGCGGCATCGGGCCGTCGGTAGCGGCCACCACGAGGATCGCGCCGTCCATCTGGGCGGCACCGGTGATCATGTTCTTGATGTAGTCAGCGTGACCGGGGGCGTCGACGTGTGCGTAGTGACGCTTGTCGGTCTGGTACTCCACGTGGGAGATGTTGATGGTGATACCGCGCTGACGCTCCTCGGGCGCATTGTCGATCTGGTCGAATGCGCGCGACTCGTTCAAATCGGGGAACTTGTCATGCAGAACCTTGGTGATAGCCGCGGTCAGCGTGGTCTTGCCGTGGTCAACGTGACCGATGGTCCCGATGTTGACGTGCGGCTTCGTCCGCTCGAACTTCGCCTTCGCCACTTCTGTGTCCTCCTGGACTTGTTGGTGCTTATCTAAAGCAGGTTGTTGTTATTCAGTTGTGTTGCCGTGCAAGGACTTCGGGGATTTAGGCCCCAGTGGCCTTCGCGATGCTGTCTGCTCGGCTCCGGATCAGCTCCGCTCCTCGCGCTCCGCGCTCGATGCTCACTGACCCGTCGCCTTCGCGATGATCTCCTTCGACACGTTCGCCGGAACTTCGGCGTAGGAGTCGAACACCATGGAGTAGTTGGCCCGGCCCTGGGTCTTCGACCGGAGGTCGCCGACGTAGCCGAACATCTCCGACAGCGGCACCTGCGCCTTGACGACGCGCGCACCGCTGCGCTCCTCCATGGCCTGGATCTGACCACGGCGGGAGTTCAGGTCGCCGATCACATCACCCATGTAGTCCTCGGGGGTGGTGACCTCGACAGCCATGATGGGCTCGAGGATGACCGGCTGGGCCGCCGCGGCGGCCTTCTTCAGAGCCTGGGATCCGGCGATCTTGAACGCCATTTCCGAGGAGTCGACGTCGTGGTAGGCGCCGTCGAGCAGGGTGACCTTCATGTTCACCAGGGGGTAGCCGGCCAGCACGCCGTACTGCATGGCGTCCTGCGCACCGGCGTCCACCGACGGGATGTACTCGCGGGGCACGCGGCCGCCGGTGACCTTGTTCTCGAACTCGTAGGTGGCACCGTCCTCGCCGACGAACGGCTCGAGGCTGATGATGACCTTCGCGAACTGGCCCGAGCCACCGGTCTGCTTCTTGTGGGTGAACTCGACGTTGTCGACCTTCTTGCGGATGGTCTCCTTGTAGGCCACCTGCGGCTTGCCGACATTGGCCTCGACTTTGAACTCGCGACGCATGCGGTCCACCAGGATGTCCAGGTGCAACTCGCCCATGCCGCCGATGACGGTCTGGCCGGTCTCCTGGTCCAGGTGCACCTTGAAGGTCGGATCCTCCTCGGCGAGCTTCTGGATCGACAGGCTCAGCTTCTCCTGGTCGCTCTTGGTCTTGGGCTCGATGGCCACCTCGATGACCGGGTCCGGGAACGTCATCGACTCAAGGACGACCTGGTTGTTCGGGTCGCACAGGGTGTCGCCGGTGGTGGTGTCCTTGAGGCCGATGACCGCGTAGATGTGGCCCGCGCTGGCCGTCTCGACCGGGTTCTCCTTGTTGGAGTGCATCTGGAACAGCTTGCCCAGACGCTCCTTCTTGCCCTTGGTGGAGTTGATCACCTGAGCGCCGGAGTCGACCTTGCCGGAGTACACCCGGACATAGGTCAGTTTGCCGAAGAACGGGTGGGTGGCGACCTTGAACGCCAGGCCGGAGAACGGCTCGTCGACCGACGGCTTGCGGATGACCTCGACGTCCTCCTTACCGGGGGCGTGGCCGACGGCCGGCGGCACGTCCAGCGGTGAGGGCAGGTAGTCGATGACGGCGTCGAGCATGGGCTGCACGCCCTTGTTCTTGAACGCGCTTCCGCACAGCACCGGGTAGGCCTGCGAGCTGATGGTCAGCTTGCGGACGGCGCCCTTGATCTCCTCGACGGTGAGGTCCTCGCCGCCGAAGTACTTCTCCAGCAGCGCCTCGTCGGTCTCGGCGACGGCCTCGAGCAGCTTGGTGCGGTACTCGTCGGCCTTCTCCTGGAGGTCCTCGGGGATCTCGACGACGTCGTACTTCTCTCCGAGCTTGGTCTCACCGCGCCAGACCTTGGCCTTCATCTCGACCAGGTCGACGACGCCCTCGAAGTCGCCCTCCGAGCCGATCGGGATCTGGATCGGGATCACGTTGGCGCCCAGGCGCTCTTCCATGGTCCGCACCGAGAAGTAGAAGTCAGCGCCGATCTTGTCCATCTTGTTGACGAAGCAGATACGCGGGACGTCGTACTTGTCGGCCTGCCGCCAGACCTGCTCGGACTGGGGCTCCACACCTTCCTTGCCGTCGAAGACGGCGACCGCGCCGTCGAGGACGCGGAGGCTGCGCTCCACCTCGACGGTGAAGTCGACGTGGCCGGGGGTGTCGATGATGTTGATCTGGTTGCCGTTCCAGAAGCAGGTGGTGGCCGCCGACGTGATGGTGATGCCGCGTTCCTGCTCCTGCTCCATCCAGTCCATGGTGGCGGCGCCGTCGTGCACCTCACCGATCTTGTAGCTCATACCGGTGTAGAAGAGGATGCGCTCGGTCGTCGTCGTCTTGCCGGCGTCGATGTGCGCCATGATGCCGATGTTGCGGACCTTGTTCAGGTCGGTCAACACGTCCTGTGCCACAGAAGTATTCGCTTTCGATCGATTCGGTGATGGCTGTCGGTGTCCTCAGCGCCGGATCCCCGGCGCCGGGTCACCAGCGGTAGTGCGCGAAGGCGCGGTTGGCTTCGGCCATCTTGTGGGTGTCCTCGCGCCGCTTGACGGCGGCACCCAGGCCGTTGCTGGCGTCGAGGATCTCGTTGGCCAGCCGCTCGATCATGGTCTTCTCGCGGCGGGCCTTGGCGAAGCTCACCAGCCAGCGCAGCGCCAGGGTGGTCGAGCGGTCCGGACGGACCTCGACGGGCACCTGGTAGGTAGCGCCGCCGACGCGGCGGCTGCGGACCTCGAGGGCCGGCTTGACGTTGTCCATCGCCCGCTTCAGGGTGACGACGGGGTCGGTGCCGGTCTTGTCGCGGGCCTGCTCGAGGGCGCCGTAGACGATCCGCTCGGCCAGCGACTTCTTGCCGTCCAGCAGGACTTTGTTGACCAGCTGGGTGACCAGCTGCGACCCGTAGACCGGGTCGTTGACCAGCGGACGCTTGGGAGCGGGTCCCTTGCGGGGCATTAGCTCTTCTCCTTCTTCGCGCCGTAACGGCTGCGGGCCTGCTTGCGGTTCTTCACACCCTGGGTGTCCAGGGAGCCGCGGATGATCTTGTAACGGACACCGGGCAGGTCCTTCACGCGGCCGCCGCGGACCAGGACCATCGAGTGCTCCTGGAGGTTGTGACCCTCACCGGGGATGTAGGCGGTGACCTCGACAGCGCTGGTGAGCTTGACGCGCGCCACCTTGCGAAGCGCCGAGTTCGGCTTCTTCGGGGTGGTGGTGTACACGCGGGTGCACACCCCGCGGCGCTGCGGACTGCCCTTGAGGGCCGCGGTCTTGACCTTGGCGATCTTGTCGCGGCGACCCTTGCGGACCAGCTGCTGAATGGTTGGCATTACCGGCTTTCTCTCTTTTCCAAGTCTCTGTACTGCAGTTTTAGCCCCGCCGCTTACCCCGCTGCCGGGCGTGTCACACGCGCACCGCATCGCAGAAAATCCGATGCATCGTGAACATGCGAATTTGCCCGGCGAGCGCGCGTGAGCGCACCTGGCGGCCAGGCACGATGCCCAACGATACCAGTTCGGGCACCTGCCTCCAAAACCGGCGGACGACGACCTTACCGCAGGTCAGCGTCGCTGCGGTGCGCCATGCCGGTGGCCAGCCGCAGGACCATGTCGGAGAAGACGGCGTCGGTGTCGACCCGGCCCATGACACCCGAATGCATCACACCCGTCATTTCCAGCAGCACGAAACCGTGCAGCGCCGCCCAGAACTCCAGGGCGGCGTAGAAGGCGTCCTCGCCGTCGAGGTCGTAGGAGGCCAGCACATCGATCACCGGAGCCGCGGCGGCGTGGGAGGCCGAGGTGAACTCGGGATCGTCGCCGCCCAGCGGCATCCGCGTGAACGCCGAATACCGGCCCGGATGGTGGTGGGCGTAACTGCGGTAGGCGCTGGCCATCGCCATCACCGCGTCGTCGCGGGTGCGGCCGGCCGCGACCGTGCTGAGCATCTGCAGGATGTCGTCGATCACCCGCATGCGCACCGTGCGGCGCAGGTCCTCGAGGCTGTCGACGTGGTTGTACAGCGACGGCCCCTTGGTCCCGAGCTGGGTGGCCAGGGCGTTGATCGTCAGAGCGTCCCAGCCCTCGCGGTCCAGGAAGGTCAGCGCCGCGTTGACGATCACCTCGCGACTGAGCTTGGGCGACTTGGCCCGGGTTGTCATTGGGTGTCGCCTCCTCCTGCCGCGTGAAACTCTAGTGCAGGGTAGAAAGAAGCCTCATGCCGAAGCACCTCCTCACGCTGCTGGCCGTCGCACTCACCCTCGCCGCGGCCGGCTGTGGCCCCCAGGGCGCCGACACCTCAGCGCCGGTGCAGGTGGGCAGCACCATCAACTACGGGTCGGTCGGGACGACGGCCGACATCGACTGCGGCGACGGCGAGTCGCTCAACGTCGGGGGCTCCAACAACACGCTGCGGGTCAAGGGGACATGCGCGTCGGTCAGCGTCGGGGGCGCCGACAACAAGATCACCCTGGAGCGGGTCGACGGTGAGTTGTCGGTGGTGGGTCTGAATAACATCGTCACCTACAAGTCCGGTGACCCCGACGTCAACGACGCTGGCTCGGGCAACCGGATCAACAAGGGTTAGTTGCGTCGAGGGAACCGGAACATGGAAAACGAGAGAATCCTCTACACGGCGTGTCCGTTGTGCGAGTCGACGGACTTCCACGAGCTCGCCAGGGCCGATTGCCGGGCACACGACCGGTGGCGCGAGCCGTTGGAGCCGTTCATCGTCTGGATGGAATGCGCGGGCTGCGGGCACTGGTTCTCGAACGGCTACTTCACCGACGAAGCCCTCGGTGTCTTGTTCTCCAGCACCAACACCGAACAGACGGTCGGCGTGGACATCGAGCGTCATCGGCTCGTCTCGGCGAAGATGGTGCAGCGGGTGGTCGAAGCGATCGGCCTGCCGGATGACCGGCTGTGGCTGGATGTCGGCTTCGGCAACGGGTCGCTGTTGATGACGGCCTACGAGTTCGGCTTCAGCGTGTTCGGAATCGACCTTCGCAAACAGAGCGTCGACGAGCTGATCAACATCGGCTTCCCCGCCTACCACGGCACGCTCGGTTCTGCCCTGAGGGAGGTGGGGTTCGAGACCAAGCCCACCGTGATCAGCATGGCTGACGTCGTCGAGCACGAACCATTCCCGATCGAGTCGTTACGTCAGGCCCGAGGACTGATCCAGGACGGCGGGATTCTGCTGATCTCGATGCCCAATGCCGGTGCGCCGCTATGGCATTACTGGAATTCGATCGGGAACAACCCCTACGCCATCGAGATCGAGCACTACCACAACTTCAGCCGGGAGAGGCTGTACCGGATTCTCGAGCACACCGGTTTCAAGCCGATCCACTACGCGGTCGCCGACCGCTACCGGTGTTGCATGGAGATCATGGCCCGGGCGGTCTGAGCCTCAGGCCGGTGAGCCGTGCCGGCCCGCGCCGCCGGCGAACCGGCGCGCCCCGGCCAGCGATTCGGCGGCCACCTTCGACAGACTGCCGAACTCGACATCCATGGCTTCGGCTTCGGCATGTCCCCATTGGGTGAGCGCCGAGAGGCGGTCGGCGCGCAGGCAGCCCTGCGGCAGTTGCGCGAGTTCGGTGGCCAGCTCCTCGGCGGCCGTGCGCGCGCCCCCCTTGGGGACGACGCGGTTGGCCAGTCCGATGGCCAGCGCCTCGTCGGCCGCAACGGCCCGGCCGGTGAGGATCAGGTCCATCGCCCGGCTGTGCCCGATCAGCCGCGGCAGGCGCACGGTTCCGCCGTCGATCAGCGGCACCCCCCACCGCCGGCAGAAGACGCCGAAGACGGCGTCCTCCTCCACCACCCGGAGGTCGCACCACAGGGCAAGTTCCAGTCCGCCGGCAACCGCGTAGCCGCTGACGGCGGCGATCACCGGTTTGGACAGCACCATCCGGCTCGGTCCCATCGGGCCGGGGCCGGTGCGATGGGTGGGGTTGGCGTCCGCGGTCCCGATCGCCTTGAGATCGGCTCCGGCACAGAAGGTTCCGTTGGCCCCCCACAGCACCGCCACCGATGCCGTCTCGTCCCGGTCGAACTCCTCGAAGGCGTCATAGAGCGCCAGGGCGGTGGGCCCGTCGACGGCGTTGCGGGCGTGCGGACGGTCCAGGATCACCGTGGTGACCGGGCCTTTGCGTTCAACCGTGACACTCATACGGCCTCCGTGACTCTGGTGTGCATCAACATCTCGGCGAATTCTGCATAGCTGTCCCGCAACTCCCGGCCCGGCCAGCCGGCCGGGAGCAGGTCATCGGGCAGCACCGGGTCGGTCAGCAGATGCCGCACCATCCCCGCGGCCGCGACGAACTGCTCCGGAATCCCGTGGGCGGCATCCATCTCGCCCAGTAGTCGCCGCCCGGTGCCGGACCAACCGGACAGGTCCCATAACTGCGCCGCCAGGCCGGCGGGATCGTCGTCACGCGACCGCAACACCCGCACCCGACCGTCGGCCTCCGGGGGCAGGACCGGCCCGAGATTGTCCGGCCGCAGCCACACCCCCTCGCGTAGTCCTCCGAAACGGTTGTGTTGCAATGCGATTCGCAATCCAGCACGGCTACGGGCTTCGGAGCCGACGGCGGTGACGATGACCGTGATCCACTGACCGTCCCAAGGACACGTCCGCGGATTCAACGCGTCATCCTGGCGGCGCTGCCGGGCCAGCAACCGGTCGGAGAGTCGATAGCCGTCCTCGGAGCGCACCAGGTCGCCGGCGGCCACCATCCGGGTCAGCGCCACCCGCAGCGTGGACTCTTTGATGTCGAAATCGGCGGTGAGGCGGACCAATTCGGCGGCGGTGGCCCAGGCCGGGTGCGCGCCGAGCAATACCGACAGCACCACCGAGCGTGCCGTCAGCCGTCCCGTCATGGTCAGACCCCCGAGGTCTTCCGGCCACCGCCGACATCGGAGGTGCTTCGGCCACCGCCGACATCGGAGGTGCTTCGGCCACCGCCGACGTCGGAGGCAATTCGGCCGTGGTCGCCATAGGGTTCGTCGCGGTGCCGGACCGCCTCCCGGAAGCCGTGTTCGCGGGCGTCGGCGACGAAGGCGTGTCCCTCGGGCGTGTGCCGGGCGATGCCGTCGAAGACCGTGCTGACCATCCTGCTGGTGGCCACGCCCTGTTGGTACAGCGCGGTGTTGAGCGCGAGCTTGGCCATGATCAGCTGGTTGACCGGCATGGCGGCGATGCGCTCCACCAGCCGTTCGGTGCGCTCGTCGAGGTCCTCGGGCGCCGGGGCCTCGACGGCCAGTCCCCACTCGGCGGCCTGCGCCCCCGTGATGCAATCTCCGGTCAGCAGAAGGCGTTTCGCCCGTTGATCGCCGAGTCGGTGCGCCCAGAGCCCAGCGGCGGGGACGCCCCAGACCCGCATCGGCGGATAGCCGATCTTGGCGTCGGACGCCGCGATCACCTGGTCGGCGTGCAGGGCGATATCGGTGCCGCCGGCCACGCAGTAGCCGTGGATCTTCACCACGGTGGGCTTGTCACAGTGCATGAGGCTGGCGAAGCCGCGGACGAACCGGCTCATCATCTGGTAGTCGATCATCGGGTCCCAGGGCTGGTTCGGGAGATGGTTGACGGCCTGGGTGTGGCCGTCGAGCACTGTTCCGGCGCGGTCCTCTCCCCCGGCCGATCCCGAGCCGTCGGCGTAGGCGCTGAGATCGAAGCCCGCGCAGAACCCCTCACCCCGGCCCGACACCAGGATCACGTGCACGTCCGGGTCGAGGTCGGCGCGCTCCACACACGCGGCCAGTTCCACCGGCGTGGCCGCGACGATCGCGTTGCCCTTCTCCGGGCGGTTGAAGGTGATGCGCGCGACCCGCCCGGTGACCTCGTAGGTCATGGTGCTCAGTTCCATGCCGCCCTCCGCGAGCAGACGCCGAAGACCCGCGACACGCCGGATTTCAGGGTCGTTTGTGTCTGCTCGCCGGGGAGGTGACTCACCCCTTCACCATGGCGCGCTCAATGATCGGCCCGAGGTCCAGGCCGGTCGGCAGCGTGCCGAACGCCCCGCCCCAGTCACCGGCCATTCGGCTGGCCAGGAACGCGTCGGTGACCGCCGGATGCCCGTGGCGCACCAGTAGCGAGCCCTGCAACGCCAGGCTGATGTCCTCGGCGACCTTGCGGGCGCGGTACTGCAGCGTGGCCGGGTCGGACAGACCGGCCTTGAGCCCGTCGACATGGGAGTCGAGCCGGGCGTCCTGTCCCGCGGTGGTGGACAGTTCGTCGAAGAGCACCTCGACGCACTCCGGGCGAGTTGCCATGGCGCGCAACGCATCCAGAGCACTGACGTTGCCGGAGCCCTCCCAGATGCCCATCAGCGGCGCCTCGCGGTACAGCCGGGGCATGCCGGAGTCCTCGGCGTAGCCGTTGCCGCCCAGGCATTCCATCGCCTCGGCGGCGTGCGGGGTGGCGCGTTTGCACACCCAGTACTTGGCGGCGGCCAGGCCGATGCGGCGCAGCAACGTCTCGCGTTCGTCGCCGCGGGTGGCGGCGTCGGTGGCGCCGGCCATCCGCATCGCGACGATGGTGGCCGCCTCGGCCTCGACGGCCAGGTCGGCGACGACGTTGCGCATCAGCGGCTGGTCAATCAGGTACGCGCCGAAGGCCTTCCGGTGCTGGACGTGGTGCATCGCCATGGCCAGGCCCTGCCGCATGCTGGTGGCACTGCCGAGTGTGCAGTCCAGCCGGGTCATGTTGACCATCTCGATGATGGTCGGGACGCCGCGGCCCTCCTCGCCCACCAGCCACACGGTGGCGCCGTCGTACTCGATCTCGCTGGAGGCGTTGGCGTGGTTGCCGAGCTTGTTCTTCAGCCGCTGGATGAACATCCGGTTGCGGCTGCCGTCGGGCAGGATCTTGGGCAGGAAGAAACAACTCAGCCCGCCGGGGGCCTGCGCCAGCACCAGGTAGACGTCACTCATCGCCGCAGACGTGAACCATTTGTGCCCGGTCAGGGTGTAGCTGCCGTCGCCGTTGGGTACCGCCTGGCTGGTGCCGGCGCGCACGTCCGAGCCGCCCTGCTTCTCGGTCATCGACATGCCGGCGGTGATGCCGGCCTTGGTGGCGGGGACCTTCAGTTCTGGGTCGTACACACGGCTGGTGAGCAGGGGCTCGTAGACGGCGGACAGTTCGGGGTTGTGCCGCAGCGCCGGAACGACCGCGTAGGTCATCGAGATCGGGCAGACGTGCCCCGGTTCCGGTGTCCAGACGCTCATCTTGGCTGCGCGAACCACGTGGGCGCCGGGCCGGTCGTCGGCCCACGGGGCGCCGTGCAGCCCGTGGGCGATCGCCGTGCGCATGAGTTCGTGGTAGGCCGGGTCGTACTCGATCTCGTCGACGCGGTGCCCGTAGCGGTCATGGGTGTGCAGAACCGGGCGATTGCGATCGGCGAGGTCGCCCCAGCGCTGCGCGGTGGCGCTGCCGGAGATCGCACCGAGTTCCGTCACCTCGTCGACCCCCCACTGACCGCCCTCCCGAACGAGGGCCTCGATCAGGACGGGCGAGTCAGCGGGGTTGTGGTCGACGAGCGGTGGAACCTGGTTGGTGACGACGTGGGTGTCCGGCATGGATCAAATGTTACATTTCCCCGACAATCGCACAAGATCTGTAACGGAACTGTCGGGCGCGCCGGCCCCGTGGATCTACTTGCACATGTTGACGATCTTGGAGCTGGCGCCCTGGCTGTCAGCCTGCAGGTTGATCTGCCCCTTGTCGGTGTCGGGGACCCCGGCCAGGTAGTTCATGCCGATCTGCTCCAGGCTGGTTGCGAACCCGCGGACCTCGTTGGCCAACTCCGGAGGCGTCCCGGCGGGAATGCGGCTGAGCAGGTAGGAGCCACCGCCCAGAAGGGCCAGCCGGGCGTTACCGGCCACCGCCATCATGGGAACCGGCTCCTGGCCGAGGTCGGTGTGGGTTTGCAGGCTGACGGCCGTGACGACCTGCTGGAAGGCGGAGCACACCGTCGCCTTGGGATCGCCGGTCAGGACGGGACCGGTCTCCGCGGCGTTGTGAGACGGCGCCTTCACCAGCGCCCAGATGGACAGACCCGCCGCGATCAGGGAAATCACGGTGGCAAGCGGCGCCAGCCAACTGGCCGAGCTCGAATTCACCGTGATGGGCTCACGGGAGACCCCGCGCGAGACGACCTCGTCGTCGGGGGCTTCCGCTGCGTGGGCAGGACGTTGCTCTGGTGTTTCAGTCATGCCCGAATGATAGCTGCGATTTCCGGGGCGTCCGGCAACCGGCCGGTGGGCTCACGCGCCGTCCCCTGACCTAGACTGCTGTTGCCGGAGGCCCTGCCAGCAGTGGGTCGGCGCCCGGGGAGTCGATGCGGAAGGTATTTCAGTGGTGGCTGCAGCATGACCGCGCGTCCGAAGATTTGCCTGAACATGATCGTCAAGAACGAAGCCCACATCGTCCACGAGGTTCTCGACTCGGTGGCGCCCTACATCTCCTACTGGGTGGTGGTCGACACCGGCTCCGACGACGGCACGCAGGACGCCATCCGCAATCACATGGCCGGATTGGGCATCCCCGGCGAGATCCACGAACGCCCGTGGCGCGACTTCGGCACCAACCGTTCCGAGGCGCTGGATCTGGCGCGCGGCCACGGGGACTACATCTGGGTCATTGACGCCGACGATCTGTTGACCGGCACCCCCGATTTCAGCGGGCTCACGGCCGACGTCTACTCGCTGCGTTACGGGCCGGGCACCACCTACTGGCGGCGGCAGCTCTTCCGGGACGGGTTGCGCTGGCACTACGTCGGCGTGCTGCATGAGTATCCGGACTGCCACGATCCGTTCACCGAGGAGCGGCTCAACGGCGACTACCTCATCGAGTCGCGGCGCCTCGGTGGGCGGAATCTCAACCCGCAGAAGTACACCCACGACGCGGAAGTGCTGCTGGCCGACGTGCAGCGCAATCCCGACAACCCGCGCTCGGTGTTCTACCTCGCCCAGAGCTATTTCGATGCCAATGACATTGTCGAGGCGCGCCGCTGGTATGCCCACCGCGCCGAGATGGGGGGCTTCGACGAAGAGGTCTATTTCTCCCTCAACCGGGTCGGCGAGTGCATGGCGCGCCTGAACGAGCCGTGGCCGAACGTGCAAGACGCGTACCTGCGTGCATGGGAGTACCGGCCGCAGCGTGCCGAACCCCTGTACCAAATCGCCGTGCACTATCGAACCGTCGGCCGTTATCGACTCGGCCATCTGTTCGCCGAACGGGCAGCACAGATTCCACTGCCCGTTGCGGATCTGCTGTTCCTCAACTCCGAGCTGTACGCCTGGCGGGCCCTTGATGAGCAGGCCGTCTGCGCGTCCTGGATCGGCAAACAGCCGGAGACCTTTGACATCTGCCGGCGCCTGCTGGCCCGCGACGACATCCCCGAGGACGACCGGGCGCGGATCTCGGCCAACCGGGACATCGCGGTGCCGCAGCTTCTCGACGCTGCGGGCACCTATCCGGGCGACACCGCGCGCAACCTTGTTCTCGGCTCCCCCGGGGCCGACATCACCATCACCCTGATCGCCGGGGTGGATCGCGTCGAGACCGAGGCGACGCTGAGCTCGCTGGTGAACTGCTGTCAGGACCTTTCCCGGGCCAGGCGCGTCGTGCTCCTCGATGCCGGCGTACCGGAAGCCGATCGCGCGGAACTACTCGCGCGATTCCCATTCGTGGAATTCGGGACGTACCCACCGGGTGCCCGGATCGAAGACATCCGCCGCCAGGCCGACACCAGGTTCCTTCTGCATCTGGGCCGGGGCTGCCGGCTCTTCGCCCCCGAGCCTCTCCTCGGCCGTCTGGCGGCGGTCCTGGAGGCCGAGCCCGACGTGGTGCAGGTCGGAATCAACCTGGACGACGCGACACAGCTCACCGGCCGCAGCGCGGCGGAGAGTTCGGTCCGCCGGACCGAGGCGGCCGGCCGGTACGTGGTGGGCGACCGGACTGTGGACGGGCCGGCGATGTTCGACACGGGCCGCCTCGACCGACTTGCTGAGGGGGACATGCGGCACACCGCCACCCTCGACGAGGTTCTCTGCATTATCGGGCGATAAAGCCCGGGACACTACCTTTCTCACACGCCGCGTGGCGCCCGGACGGGCTTGCCGCGCGGCTTTCTTTGCTTGGTGCGAAGTGCCCGACCGCCGGTGCACCCATCTCGCTCTCTCCAGCAACAAGAAACCGGCCCCCTCCCGAAGGAGGGGGCCGGTCCCTTGTTCAATCGGTTCCCTTCCGGGAAACCGGCGACCTGCTAGCCGCGTGCACCGCCAGCGCCACCGGCGCCACCGAGGCCACCGGCACCGCCGGCACCACCAGCGCCACCGGCTCCGCCCGAGGAGCCGCGGGTAACGCCGCCGGCACCGCCGGCACCGCCCCTGCCGCCAGTCGTGCTACCGGTACCACCGGTACCACCGGTGCCACCGGCGCCACCGAGGCCACCGACGCCACCGACGCCACCGGAGCCCACGGAACCGGCCCCGCCGGCCGCGCCGCTAGCGCCGATCACGCCCGAGCCACCGGAATTGCCAGCCGCACCGGACTGTCCGGCCGTGCCGTTGGATCCGGCCGCACCGGTCGCACCCGCACCGCCGGCCGCACCGGTCACACCAGCGCCGCCGATGACGCCGTTCGAGCCGGCTCCACCGGCAGCGCCGGTCGCACCGGTCGAACCGGTCCGACCGGTGTCACCGGTCGCACCCTGGGCGCCGGTCGACCCGGTCGCACCCTTAGCACCCGAGGCGCCCGAGGCACCCTGGGAGCCAGTCGAGCCGTTGGTGCCAGCGGTGCCCTTCGCGCCGAAGATGCCACCCTTGCCAGCCGTGCCCGCCTGACCACCAGCACCACCGGCACCGCCGGTCGAACCACCGGGACCACCGTTGCCGCCCTGGCCACCGGTGCCACCGGTGCCACCCTCGGCGCCGAAGCCGCCGGGGCCGCCGGCGCCGCCGGTGCCACCGTTGCCGCCGGTGCCGCCGGTACCACCGGTACCGCCCGTGCCACCCTGGCCACCGGCACCAGCCGTGCCGCCCGTGCCGCCGGCGCCGCCGGTGCCACCGTTGCCGGCCGCACCACCGGTGCCGCCGGTACCACCGGTGCCACCGGGACCGCCCTGGCCGCCGAAGCCGCCATTGCCGTAGAGCAGCGAGCCGAGCGTGCCCGGAGCGCCGCCGGTACCACCGGTACCGCCCGTGCCACCCGTGCCACCGTTACCACCCTGGCCACCGGTGCCACCGTTGCCGCCCGTGCCACCGGTACCACCGGTGCCACCCGTACCGCCGTCGCCACCGGTACCACCCGTGCCACCGGTACCACCGGCGCCGCCGGTACCACCCGTGCCACCGATACCACCGGTGCCGCCCGTGCCGCCGGCGCCACCCGTGCTGCCCTTACCGCCGACGCCGCCGGGACCACCGGTGCCACCGGTGCCGCCGAAGCCGCCCGTACCACCAGTGCCGCCGTTGGCGCCGTTGCCGGCGTTGCCGCCCTTGCCGAACAGCGAGAGCAGGCCAGCGTTGCCGCCGTTGCCGCCGTTGCCGCCGGCGCCGCCGGTGCCGCCGACGCCGCCGATGCTGGTGGAGTCACCGCCCGTGCCGCCCGTGCCGCCCGTGCTGCCCCTGGTGGTGCCCGTCGCGCCGCGGCCGCCGGTTGCGCCGGTCGCACCGTTGGCGCCGGTACCGCCGACACCGCCGGTGGCACCCTGGAAGCCCGTGGCGCCCGTGCCACCCGTGCCACCCGTGCCACCCGTCGCACCGGTCGCACCGGCACCGCCGGACGCACCGGCCGCACCGGTCGCACCCCTACCGCCGGCACCGCCGGCGTCGCCGCTACCACCGGTCGCGCCGGAAGCTCCGGCGGTGGCGCCGGTCGCGCCGGTCGCGCCGGTGTTGCCAGCAGCGCCGGTCTGGCCATTAGCAGCCTGCGCCTGGACTACGCCACTGTTGTCGGTACCCGCGCCACCCACGGCACCGGTGTTACCGAGGGAACCGTTCGAGCCGGTCGCGCCACGCGCACCCCAGTCTCCGGCCGCACCGGTCTGGCCGGCCGCACCGTTAGCACCGGTGGCACCTGCGCCACCGACTGCGGCCTCGCCGCCGATCGCGTCAGCGCCCTGCGAGCCCTGGCCACCGACGGTGCCCGGGGTGCCGTAAGCGCCGAGGGCGCCGAGAGCGCCGGCCGCGCCGTTGCCGCCGTTGCCGCCGTTGCCGCCGAAGAGGCCGCCCATACCGCCGTTGCCGCCGTTGGCGCCCGGGGTGGTGGCGTTCCAGCCGTTACCGCCGTTGCCCCACAGCAGACCACCGTTCTGGCCGTCCGGGTTGGCCGCGGTGCCGTCAGCACCGTTGCAGACCAGGCCGCAGGACTTGGCCTGGAAAGTCGCCTTGGCCAGAGCGGTCGGCGCGACAGACGTCGAAGCGCCCTTGCCGAAAACGTCGAGCCACCACTGGCTGCCGGTAGCCGGCGCCAAGGGCAGCGGGCTGTCCACGGAGGCCAGCTGGATGAAAGTGTTAGCCGGGCCGGCAGCTCCGGGAGGAGCAGCCAGCAGGAAGCCGGCGCCCACCAGTGCCGCACCTGCGGTACCGATGTGCACCAACGGGTTCTTACCGGAACCCTTGTCGGTCTTGCGGTGTTTTGCCATGAGATCCCCTCGTGATCGATAAACGGCGCGCCTTTGTTACGCGAAAAGGAACTTAACACAGACCTGAGACTTAGCTAAACAAATCTTGGAAAAATTTCCGCCTTGATGACCAAAGACTCTAAGTCTGTTTAAAACCCCAGGTCAGCGCTGGTTACGGTGTGGTGTCCCTGAGTGTTGACCCGGGTGGCTCGGGTTCACCTGCGTGTTCGCAGGGGTTGGATCTTCTCAGGCAAGCGTTCGGCGCAGACCGATTTCTCAGCCGAGGTTGTCCCGTAGGAAGGCGATGTCGGCGCGACGCCCCTCGTCGGCCGTCTCGCAGATCACCGGCGCACCGGCGGCTTTGACCACCGCCAACAGCAGCTGGGGGTCGATCTGGCCGGTGCCGAAGTTGGCGTGGCGGTCCGCGCCGGAGCCCGCGGCGTCCCGCGAGTCGTTGCAGTGCACGAGGTCGATGCGGCCGGTGATCGCCCGGATCCGCTCGACGGCGTCGATCAGTTCCTCCCCCGCGGCCCAGGCGTGGCAGGTGTCCAGACAGAAGCCGATTCCCACGTCACCGATGCGATCCCACAGCCGCGCAATGGTGTCGAAATGGCGGGCCATCGCATGGTTCCCGCCCGCGGTGTTCTCCAGGTAGACCGGCACGTCGGTGCTGAGCGCCTTGAGCGCCTTCTCCCACCGCTCGAAGCCGGCTTCGAGGTCCTTGTCGTCGGCGTGGCCGCCGTGCACGATCACCGCCGTCGCGTTGATGTCGGCAGCCGCGTCGCAGGTGTCCTGCAGGATCTTGCGCGACGGGATGCGGATCCTGTTGTTGGCCGAGGCGACGTTGATCAGGTACGGCGCGTGCACGTAGATCGGGATGGGCGAGCGCCGCAGCAGGTCTGCGTCCTCCCGTGGCGGCGGCTTCTTCCAGCCCTGTGGGTCGCCGAGGAAGAACTGCACCGCGTCGGCCTCGTCCTCGAGCGCGCCGGCGAGCGGGTTGTCACTGCGCACGTGGGAGCCGATCAACACTCCACAGTTCTACCGCGAGCAGACGTTCCTGACCCTGACACCCCGAGGATTTTGGGTCACCTACGTCTGTTCGCGGGAGAGGAGATTGTCGATCCGCGCGACGAGTGCGGCGTCATGGTGGCGGACGTCGTCGACAACGAAGGGCACCGTCGTCCACCCCAGGTCCGCCAACCGGGCGACCTTGATCCGGTCACGTTTCCACTGTTGCGGAGTGGCGTGAAACTGCATGCTGTCGTATTCGGCGACCACTTTGGCCTCGGGCCACGCGAAGTCCACGCGCCACAGGTCGCCCAGCAGGTCGACGATCTCGTACTGAAGGACAGGGTCGGGCAATCCGCCGTCACGGAACACCAACCTGGCCTCGCTCTCCATCGGGGATTCGGCCAGAGGGTCGGCGAACGACAGCAGATCACGCACCGCAACGATGCCTCTGCGGCCCTTCTGCTCGTCGACCGCACCCTGAAGTTGCGCGCGGGTGCAGGCGCCCGATCGCAGCGCAGCGTCAAGTGTCGCAACCACGCGCGGCCGGCGATGCGTGCGCGCCACCTCGACCGCCGTCCACGCCGGCGCGGTGGCCAGCCGGCCGGCTACCCGCTGGAGACGCGCGCCGGTGCGCTGATGAACCATCAGATCCGGAGTCGGCCGGATCCTGATCCCCGGGTCGAGAATGTGCAGGCGCAGATCATTTCCGATACCGAAACCGTGCAGTTCCGCCGCTGTGTCCATGCAGGCGACGATCGGCTTGCCTGTGGCGAGTTCGATTGCGGCCAGCCGCCCAGGGATGTCCGGCGGTTCGAGCGCATACACCCCATGGCATACGCGCACCAGCGCGCCGGCTTCCAGGTGCGACGCCAAGGTCCGCCGATTGATCACGGTGAGTAGTTGCGCCGTGGTCACCAAACCGGCGTTGGCAGTGAACAACTCGTCGAGGCGCACCCGGCGATGCTGGTTCGCGGCGAGGCAGTCGCCAATTCACCCCTGTGCACAGGCCGCCCAGCAGACGTAAACGACCCCGCACGCTCGGCGTGTCGGGGTCGTTTACGTCTGCTCGCGCAGGAGAGGTGACTACCGGTAGTCGCTGTACCCGTAGTCGTCCAGGGGCACGGCCGCACCGGTGGCCTGGCCGAAGTCCGGGCTGTAGTACTGATCCTCGTAGGACGGGATCGTGTACGCCGCGGCCCGGGCCTCCTCGGTGGGCTGCACCTGGATGTTGCGGTAGCGGTTGATACCGGTACCGGCAGGGATCAGCTTGCCGATGATCACGTTCTCCTTGAGACCGTTGAGCTTGTCGCTGCGGCAGTTGATGGCCGCATCGGTCAGCACGCGGGTGGTCTCCTGGAACGACGCCGCCGACAGCCACGAGTCCGTGGCCAGCGACGCCTTGGTGATACCCATCAGCACCGGGCGGCCGGCCGCCGGCTCGCCGCCCTCGGCGACGACGCGACGGTTCTCCGCCTCGAACTCCGCACGCTCGGTCAGCGAGCCGGGCAGGAACTCCGTCGAGCCCGAGTCGATGATCGTCACGCGGCGCAGCATCTGCCGGATGATCACCTCGATGTGCTTGTCGTGGATCGACACGCCCTGCGCCCGGTAGACCTCCTGGACCTCCTTGACCAGGTGGATCTGCACCTTGCGCGGGCCCTCGACACGAAGCACCTCGTGCGGATCGGCGAAGCCCTCCATGAGCTGCTGCCCGACCTCGACGTGGTCGCCGTCGGCCAGCAGACGCTCGGTGCCGTCGTCGTGCTTGAACACCCGCAGGCGCTGACGCTTGGACAGCTTGTCGTAGACGACCTCCTCGCCCCCGTCGTCGGGAACGATGGTGATCTTCCAGAACTTGTCGGTGTCCTCCAGACGGACCCGTCCGGAGACCTCGGCGATGGGCGCCTTGCCGCGCGGGATGCGCGCCTCGAACAACTCCTGCACGCGGGGCAGACCGCCGGTGATGTCCTCACCGACGCCGCCCTGGTGGAAGGTGCGCATGGTCAGCTGGGTGCCCGGCTCGCCGATGGACTGGGCCGCGACGATGCCGACGGCCTCGCCGATGTCGACGAGCTTGCCGGTGGCCATCGAACGGCCGTAGCACATCGCGCAGACGCCGGACGCGCTGGCGCAGGTGAGCACCGAGCGAACCTTGACCTGCGTGATGCCGGCCTCCAGGGCCGCGTCGATCGCCGGGTCGCCCAGGTCGTGCCCGCGCTCGACGATCACGTTGCCGCCCGCGTCGACCGCGTCGGCGGCCAGCGTGCGGGCGTAGGCCGAGGTCTCGACATACGGATCCCGGATCAACGTGCCGTCAGCGGCGCGCTCGGCCAGGTCGACGACGATGCCCCGCTCGGTGCCGCAGTCGTGCTCGCGGACGATGACGTCCTGGGAGACGTCGACCAGACGACGGGTCAGGTAACCGGAGTCGGCGGTGCGAAGAGCGGTGTCCGCCAGACCCTTTCGGGCGCCGTGGGTGTTGATGAAGTACTCCAGCACCGTCAGGCCCTCACGGAACGAGGACTTGATCGGGCGCGGGATGAACTCACCCTTGGGGTTGGTAACCAGGCCCTTCATGCCGGCCAGCGTGCGGGTCTGGGTGAAGTTACCCGTGGCGCCGGACTCCACGATCATCTTGATCGGGTTGTCGGCCGGGTAGTGCTCACGCAGGGCGTCGCCGACCTCTTCGGTGGCCTTCTTCCACAGCTCCACCAGAGCGTCGTTGCGCTCCTGGTGGTTGAGGGCACCGCGCTGGTACTTCTTCTCGATGCCGCGGGCCTCGTCCTCGTAGCGGTCCAGGATCTCCTGCTTCTCCGGGAGCACCAGCACGTCGGCCATCGAGACCGTCACACCCGAGCGCGTGGCCCAGTAGAAGCCGGCGTCCTTGAGCTTGTCGACGGTCTGCGCCACGACGATCATCGGGTAGCGCTCGGCCAGATCGTTGATGATCTTGGCCTGGACCTTCTTGTGCATCTGTTCGTTGATGAACGGATAGCCCTGCGGGAGAAGCTCATTGAAGAGCACCCGGCCCAGCGTGGTGTCGGCGATCCAGGCGTTGCCGGGACGCCAGCCGTTCTCGCCGAACAACTCGGTCTCGATCTCGTGCGGCGGCCGCAGCTGGGTCAACCGCACCTTGATCCGCGCGCGCACACTCAACGCGCCGCGGTCCATCGCCATGATGGCCTCGGCCGGTGAGCTGTACACGCCGCCCTCCGGGCTGTCCTTGCCGGCCGGGGCGTACTCGCCCTGCGCACCCTCGATGTGGGTGGTCAGGTAGTACAGCCCGGTGACCATGTCCAGACGCGGCATGGCCAGCGGCTTGCCCGACGCCGGGGACAGGATGTTGTTGGACGACAGCATCAGCACGCGGGCCTCGGCCTGCGCCTCGGCGCTCAGCGGCAGGTGCACGGCCATCTGGTCGCCGTCGAAGTCGGCGTTGAAGGCCTCGCACACCAGCGGGTGCAGCTGAATTGCCTTGCCCTCCACCAGCATCGGCTCGAAGGCCTGGATGCCCAGGCGGTGCAGCGTGGGGGCGCGGTTCAGCAGAACCGGGTGCTCGGCGATGACCTCTTCGAGCACGTCCCACACCTGCGGGCGCTGGCGCTCCACCATCCGCTTGGCGCTCTTGATGTTCTGGGCGTGGTTGAGGTCGACCAGACGCTTCATCACGAACGGCTTGAACAGCTCGAGGGCCATCAGCTTCGGCAGGCCGCACTGATGCAGCTTGAGCTGCGGGCCGACCACGATGACCGAACGGCCGGAGTAGTCGACGCGCTTGCCGAGGAGGTTCTGGCGGAACCGGCCCTGCTTGCCCTTGAGCAGATCGGACAGCGACTTCAGCGGGCGGTTGCCCGGGCCGGTGACCGGCCGGCCGCGGCGGCCGTTGTCGAACAGCGCGTCGACCGACTCCTGAAGCATGCGCTTCTCGTTGTTGACGATGATCTCGGGCGCACCGAGGTCGATCAGCCGCTTCAACCGGTTGTTGCGGTTGATGACCCGGCGGTACAGGTCGTTCAGGTCGGAGGTGGCGAACCGGCCACCGTCGAGCTGAACCATCGGCCGCAGCTCCGGCGGGATCACCGGGACGGCGTCGAGCACCATGCCCATCGGCGAGTTGCCGGACTGCTGGAACGCCGCGACGACCTTGAGCCGTTTGAGCGCGCGCAGCTTCTTCTGACCCTTGCCGCTGCGAATGACCTCGCGCAGCGCCTCGGCCTCGGCGTCGATGTCGAAGCTCTGGATCAGCTTCTGGATGGCCTCGGCGCCCATCGAGCCGGTGAAGTACTCGCCGTAGCGGTCCACCAGTTCGCGGTAGATGTTCTCGTCGACGATCAGCTGCTTGGGGGCCAGCTTGGTGAAGGTGGTCCAGATCTCGTCGAGCCGGTCCAGCTCACGCTGGGCGCGGTCGCGGATCTGACGCATCTCCCGCTCGCCGCCGTCCTTGACCTTGCGGCGGACGTCGGACTTGGCACCCTCGGCCTCCAGCTCGGCCAGGTCGGCCTCGAGCTTCTGACCGCGCGCGGCCAGATCAAGGTCACGCTGATCCTCGACGCCCTTCTTCTCGACGACCATCTCGGCCTCGAGGGTGGAGAGCTCGTTGTGGCGCATCTCGTCGTCCACCGCGGTGATGACGTAGGCGGCGAAGTAGATGATCTTCTCGAGATCCTTCGGCGCCAGGTCGAGCAGGTAGCCCAGGCGTGACGGGACGCCTTTGAAGTACCAGATGTGCGTGACGGGCGCGGCCAGCTCGATGTGGCCCATCCGCTCACGGCGCACCTTGGCGCGGGTCACCTCGACGCCGCAGCGCTCGCAGATGATGCCCTTGAAGCGCACGCGCTTGTACTTGCCGCAGTAGCACTCCCAGTCGCGAGTCGGTCCGAAGATCTTCTCGCAGAACAGGCCGTCCTTCTCCGGCT
>WBZU01000214.1_pt1 | contig 54269 bp, 48 predicted proteins | sample 5204311 | NCBI WGS metagenome assembly WBZU01 (sample SAMN12344359, study PRJNA552823) | activated sludge metagenome | biome: Activated sludge suspended growth; feature: Nitrification reactor; material: Wastewater; isolation source: activated sludge from nitrification reactor of wastewater...
CCTTCTCGAACGTCACGCTCGACTGCAGCCAGCCGGTGAAGCCGCAGCCCTTGGCGTCGCTTTCCCAGCAGATGTTGTTCGACACGCCGAGCGGCGCCCAGTCGATGGTCTTGGCGGTGAATTCGTAGTCGCGGTAATTCGTGATCACGCTGCGCGCGTCGAATTCGTTTGACGGCAGCACGTCGCCGGGGACGATGTTGTTCGAGCCCGAGTTGGTGCTGCGCGCGGTGAACACCCAGCTCGCCAGCGCATTGTTGTTGTCGGCGTCGAGCAGGCGTGCCCAGGCGTAGTCGTCGTAGCCGTTGCCGTCGGTCGAGGCGTAGTTGAAGTAGAGCTTCAGCGTGTCGTTCTGTGCAGCGCTGAAGCTGCCGGAAACGATCTTCGAGCCGTTGGTCTCGGCGCCGACCTTGTTGTCGCTCAGGCTCAGCGGCGAGACGCCGGTGGCCGGCGAGCCCGCGGTGCTGACGTAGCCGTACTTCGCATTGCCGGTCGGCGAGCCGGTGATGTCGCCCACCGGCACGCTGCTGCTGCAGTTGCCGGTGCAATTCCAGTTGGCGAGGTCGGAAGGCGGCGTCACGTCGGCTGCCAGCGCGGACGGGCCATGGATCAGGATTGCGGCGGCGATGGCGAGCAGGGGCGGGCCGAGTCGGGGTCGAGTGGTCATCTGGATTCTCTTGTCGTTGTTGTCGAGGTCGGACGTAGGGCTGGCGCGGTGCGCGACAGCCACCATCCGGTTCACGCAAGAGCCGTACCCCGGGCGTCGATTGCGCAGCATCCTGTTTTGTCGCGGGTTTTTGAACCGCTGCGGCAATTGCTTCGGGTCGGTGGGGGTTAGTGCCCACACACGACTGGGGCATATCACCCGATCGCGTGCCGACGCCGCGATCGGTGCGTCGCATCGCCAGGGCCTGCGGCGAGGCCGCCGTCGCCACGGAATCCGCAATGCCGCTGCCCGGTGATCCGCATGGAAACTCGAGTTCCGGCCTGCATGCCCGTACAGCCATTATCCATGAGGGTTTTCAGGTGGCATGGTCTGGGAGCAAGGCCGGGTGCACCTTTCAGGCTGGCATCGCGCGCGCGACGAGCCCGTCGAAATCCGTTCCCGCGCTCAGGGTGCCGAACGCCTGGCCCCAGTCGCCGCCGAGGCGCGAGGCGCAGAAGGCGTCGAACACGAAGTCGGGCGCATGCCGGCGCAGCAGTGCGGCCTGCACCGCGAGCGCGACGTCCTGTGCAAGGCGGCGCGCGTCGCTTTCATTTGCGGCGTCGGCCATGCCGGAGGCCAGCGCATCGGCATGGCGGTCGAACGACGGATGGGCGCCGCGCGCCGGCGCGAGTTCCGCGGCCAGGGCGTCGGCGATGTCGCCGCCCTTGCGCAGCGCGCGCAGCAGGTCGAGCGCCATGATGTTGCCCGCGCCTTCCCAGATCGAGTTCACCGGCATCTCGCGGTAGATGCGCGCCATCACGCCTTCGCCGGCTTCCTCGACGTAGCCGTTGCCGCCGAGGCATTCCATCGCCTCCTGCGCCAGTGCCGCGCCGCGCTTGCAGATCCAGTATTTCGACACCGGCGTGAGCAGGCGGCGCAGCGCGGATTCGAACGGATCGTCCTGCCGCTCGACGGCGCGCGCCAGGCGCAGCGCCAGCGCGGTGGCGGCCTCGGATTCGAGCGCCATGTCGGCGAGCACGTTCTTCATCAGCGGCTGCGCGATCAGCGGCTTGCCGAAGGCGTGGCGCTGCGCGCAGTGGTGCAGCGCGAGTGCCAGCGCGTGGCGCATCAGGCCGGCGGTGCCGAGCGCGCAGTCGAGCCGCGTCAGCGTGCCCATCTCGAGGATCTGCGCCACGCCGCGGCCTTCCTCGCCGACCTGCCAGGCGAGCGTGCCGGCGAACTCGACTTCGGAACTCGCGTTGGCGCGGTTGCCGAGCTTGTCCTTCAGGCGTTCGATGCGGATGGAATTGAGGCTGCCGTCCGGCAGCACGCGCGGCATGAACAGGCACGACAGCCCGGCCGGCGTTTGCGCCAGCACGAGGAAGGCGTCGCACATCGGCGCCGAGAAGAACCATTTGTGGCCGGTGACGCGATAGCAGCGGCCCCAGCGCGTGTCCTCGGCGAACTCGGCGCGCGTGGTGTTGGCGCGCACGTCGGAGCCGCCCTGCTTTTCGGTCATGCCCATGCCCATCGTCAGTCCGGCCTTCTGGTCGAAGCGAACCAGGCGCGCGTCGTAGCGCGTCGCGGCGAGGCCGTCGAACCACTCGGCGAAGATCGCCGCGTTGGCGCGCAGCGCCGGCGTCACGGCGTAGGTCATCGAGATCGGGCACAGCATCGACGGTTCGAGTTCGGTGAACAGCATGAAGGCTGCTGCGCGCTCGAAGTGCGCACCCGCGCCGCGCGCCCAGGGCGTGCCGTGCAGCCCGGCCGCGGTGGCGGCGTCCATCAGCGCGTGATAGCTCGGGTGGAACTCGACGCGGTCGATGCGCCGGCCCTGGCGGTCGTGCGTGAGCAGGCGCGGCGTGTGCACGTTGGCCAGCCGCGCGTGGTCCTGCATCTCGCTGCTGCCGCAACGCGCACCGAGCGCCGACAGCGCGGCCGCGTCGAACCCGCCGAGGTGGCTGCGCAGCGCATCCTGCAAGGCGCGGTTGCCCGCGTAGAGATTCACGTCGCGCAGCGGGCTGCTCTGGTTGGTGACGTCGTGGGTGGGTAAAGCATTCATGATCGTTTCCTCAGGCGAACCAGGCCTCGGCGCCGACGCTGAGCGCGCCGTCCGGCAAGCTTGCGCGCAGTGTGGCGCGATCGGCGACGACCTGCGCATGCAGCGCGATCGTGTCGCCGAGGAACGCGGGTGCAAGGCAGCGGTAGTCGTAGCGGCGCAGCGTGCGTCCCCCGATGCGTTCGGCATGAGCGGCGAGCAGCGTGGCGACCAGCGGGCCGTGGATGACGAGTCCCGGATAGCCCTCGACCTCGCGGCTGTAGTCGGCATCGTAGTGGATGCGGTGACCGTTGAAGGTGAGCGCCGAGTAGCGGAACAGCATGGTCGAATCCGGCGTGAGGCGGGAGATGGAGCCGTCGGGGCCGTCGGGGGCGACGGCGTTCGACGGCGTTTCCGTCGCTGCCGGGCGCGTTCCCTGCGCCGGTTGGCGATAGACGAGGTCATGCTCCTCGCGCAGCAGCGGCGCACCCTGCGGCGTCGATAGTTCGTGGAGCACGGTGACGAACACCAGGTCACCGGAACGGCCGTGCTTGTGCGCGACGTTCAGGATTGCCGACCGCCTGCGCACCGTGCTGCCGATGCGCACCGGCGCGATGAACGCGATGCGTCCGCCGGCCCACATGCGGTTGGACAGCGGCACCGGCGGCAGGAAGCCGCCGCGCTCGGCGTGGCCGTCGCGCCCGAGTTGGCCGGGCGGCAGGCCTTCGAGGAACCAGAGCCAGTGCCAGAGCGGCGGCAGGGCGGCGCCGTCGACGATCGACGCCGCATCGGCGCCGACCGTCGCCGCCATCAGCCGCGCATGACGCGCGGCGATCACGTCCTCGTCGCTGCGGGTGCGGCCGATCCAGCCGCGCAGGTGTTCAAGGCCGATGCCGTTCATCGTCGTCGCCGCACCAGACTGCTGCGCGCGGCGCATCAGCGCGCCGTGGCGAGTTCCCGTTTCATGCGCCGCAGTTCGGCGATGCGTTCGTCGATGTGCCGGCCCACCTCGCGCGCGATGCGCGCCAGCATCCTTGCATCGGGGTCAGGCCAGTCGGCGCCGCCGTTGCGCGCCATGTACGCCACGCCGCGCGAGAACTCGGCGAGCGTCAGGTCATCCTGCCCGGCGCGCGGCGGCATCGCGCGCACGCCGACCCAGGCTTCGGCGGTGACGACGTGCTGGCCTTCCTCGGCGATTGGCGTCCAGGCCGATCTGTCGCCGAACTTCGGCGCGTGCGCCACGCCCTTTTCGTGGCATGCGCTGCAGATTTCGCGGTAGACGGTTTCACCGCTGCGCGACCTGGCGGGCGGCTCGTTCTGGGCGAGGGCGGGCGCGTCGGGAAGAAGGGCGAAGGTGGCCCAGAACGTTGCGGCGGCAAATCTTATTGTCATGGTGTCTCCTGGTCGATGTTCGGGAATGCATTGCACCGGTGCCGTGCAAGACGCCCGCGAATTTTCATGGATGCCGCCCTGCACCGTTGGTTCAGGTCCGCGCGGGTTGCCCGGCATGTTCGAAGCGGGCAGCCAGCGGCGAGAAGTAGGCGAGCGCCAGCACCGCGCCCCAGGTCATCGACGACAGTTCGACGACCGAGGCGGCCCAGCCCGAATAGACGGTGGCGCCGAACGGCGGATAGAGCAACAGCGCCGCAGCGGACAGCCAGAGCGAGGCAGTGCGCCCCCAGCGCCTGAACAGGAACAGGCCGACCGTGCTCGCGATGCCGGCGACGAGCGCGGCGATGGTGACCATGCCGACGAGCAGCGGATGCGCGTCGAAGAGCGCGGGCACGGGCTCGTTCTCGATCGCCGCGGCGAGTTCGCTCGACAGCAGGCCGGGAAACAGGAAATCGAGCAGGGAACCGGCAAGCCCGAGCAGGATCGAGCAGACGATCAGGGCGCGAAAGGCAGTCGGTCTCATGGCGCGGAATCTCTCCTGATGCCGTCGGTACGGCGGCCCGACGATTATGCCGGGATTCCGCAGCGGCCCGTCGCGCATCGGGAAGCCGTACCCGGGACCGCACGCTGCCATTGGCCTGCAGGGCGCATGGGGCTTGCCTCGCAGGCCGGCATGCCGTGACAGCGCCATTGCATCGGTCTTGCAGGCGCGCCTGCCTGCAGCACGAGCGTGGCTGACCCTCCCAGGGCGGCAGGGCCGCGGGGTTTACCCCGCCAGGATGGCCTGCGCCGCTGCGGCGCGTACCAGGTCGAAGGGCACGCGCTCCATCAGGTAGCACAGGCAGTCCTGGCGCACGACACGTGCATCGAGCGTCAGCATTGCCGGCATCGACGGGCGGCGCAGCCGCAGCACGCCATCGACGATCTCGAAGAAGGTGGCCGATACGTCGCGCCCGCCCTCGTCGCGCACATCGAGCCGGGTCTGCGCCTGCGCGCGGCCGAACACGGCGCCGGCTTGCAGCTCGCGGAAGTTCATGTGGTCGAGCGCCGGGTCGAAGTCGACCGCGGCCTGCGGGTCGCCGAAGCCGAAGCTCACGTCCGGCGGCATCTTCACCGTGGCGACCGTGTGGTAGAGGTCGATGTCGTGCTCGCGCACCGGATGCGTCGGGAATTCCGCGAGGTGCAGGCAGGCTTCAATGAAGCGCGCGGCCTGTGCCTCGTTCGCCGCGTTGCCGGGCTTGCCGCATTCCACCGCCACCGACGGGCACAGCGGCGAGAAGGCCGCGGTCTGCGAGCCCGGCGGGCCGCGGAACCACACCACGGTGCGCGAGAACAGCAGCGCCAGGTGCAGGATCGCCGGATCGAGCCGGTTGACCACGCCGTAATGCGGATTGAGGCCGGTGTTGTTGTGGATGTCGATGCTGGCGAACAGGCCGCGCCCGGCCATGATGTCGCGCACCTCGCACATCGTCGCATGCTCGGGCGTGCCGGCATGCAGTTCGGTGCCGGGCCAGACGCGGTTGTAGTCGGGCTGGCCGTCGAGCCGGCGCAGGCCGTCGCGCGCCGCGGCGACGTTGCCGATCAGGATCGACATCGCGCGCGGCAGCGCGCGGCCGGCATGCTCGCGCAGCAGCGTCTGCAGGGCGACGAGGCCGGTGTCCTCGTTGCCGTGCAGCAGCAGCGAGACGAACAGTTCCGGCGTGCGCCGGCCGGGCAGGTGGATCAGCGTCGGGCCGGGCAGCAGGCGGTGCAGCTCGCGCGCTGGGGTGTCGAGGAAGCCGGCGGGCAGGGTGTCGAGTCGGGTCAGCATGGCGGAGTCCGCGGGTGAGGGGCGTGGATCGGGTCAGGCCGGCCACTCGTGCACCGGCATGCCGCTGCGCTGGTGTTCGAGATAGTCGGCGGTGAGTCTGAAGAAATCGCGGTGCCGCGCGTGATGCGCGATCTGCCATGCGGCACCGTTGCGCCGCATGCGCAGGCGCAGGGCGATGACGTCGAGATAACGCTCGGCGTCGTCGCGATCGACCTCCAGTCGCGCCAGTCCCTCGCGGGCGAGCGGCAGCAGGTGTCGTTCGAGCAGGTCGATCACCGGCACCTGCCGGCCGCCGGTCCACGCCACGCCCGCATCGAGGCCGTCGCGCGCGGCGGCATAGAAGTTCCCGCGCGCGGCCTCGAAGGGTAACGTGCCCTCGGGCGCGTCCGGCTGCGTGGCCAGCATGTGCGCTGCACCGTAATAAAAGGCGGCGTTGGCGATCATGTCGACGATGCTGGGGCCGGCGGGCATCACGCGCTGCTCGATGCGCAGGTGCGGCGTGTTCTGCGCGTCGAACCCGATCAGCAGGCGGTTCCAGCGCCAGATGGTGCCGTTGTGCAGGCGCAGGTGCGCGTAGCGTTCGGGCGCGTCGTCGCACACGTAAGGCAGCAGCACCGGAAACTGCGCCAGGTTGTCGGCGAACCATGCGGTCGGGTCGGCGCCGGCATACGCGTTGCCGAAGGTGACGCGACGGCGCGTCGGGCCGTCGCCGCAATCGACCGCCTGCTCGAACAGCGGAATGCGCGTCTCGTGCCACAGTCGCCGTCCGAACAGGAAGGGCGAATTCGCCGCCAGCGCCACCAGCGGCGCAGAGAGCAGCATCGACGCGTTGAGGTGGCGCGAGATCTGCCCTGCAGGCGCCTGCAGGTGTACCTGGAAGGACGTCGTCGCCGCTTCGAGCATCACGTCGTCGTGCACCGAGTGCAGGGTTTCGGCACCGGCAATGTCGAGTTCCAGCGGACGCTCGCCGCGCGCAGCGAGGATCTGGCGGTTCAGCGCGGCGTAGCGCTTGAGCGGCGACATGCTGGCGGGGCCGAGGTCCTCGTCGCGCAGGGTCGGCAGGGTGCCGATCGCGATCACGGTGGACTCCTCGTCGTGCGCGGTCGCGCGGCAGCGTTCCCATGTCGCGCCGAGTTCGCTTTCGAGTGTCGACAACGCCTTGCCGTTCAGCGCTTGCGGCGTGCCGTTGATCTCGATGTTGAAGCGCGCCAGCTCCGGCACCACCAGCGGATCGGCCAGGCGCGCGAGGAAGGCCTGGTTGCAGCCGACCGGGTAGAAGTTGCGGTCGATCAGCCAGGCTTCGAGCTCGAAGCCGGCGACATGGCCTGCGTCGGCAAACTCGCCGTCCGCGAAGGCCTGGCGCGCGCGCTGCGTTTCGCAGGCGAGATGGCCCCCGAAGCGTGCGAAGTCGTCCGCGCTGAACTGCGTTCCGGTGATTTCCTGGCCCATGCCTGTCGCCGCCCGTCGGGCTGTTCGATTGAACAAGTCTAGGCATCAGGTCGACCAGGGGATTTTGCCGCGGATCAAAGGAATCGCCGAACGTTCTGCGACGAGATAGGGTCTACCCGTCGCCGATCCAAGCCACAATCGCACCGGATAGCGAACTGAAAGGACCCGAGCCATGGAACACGCGAGCGATGCAAACCTCGAAACCGCCACTCTTGGCGGCGGCTGCTTCTGGTGCATCGAGGCGGTCTATAGCCGCATGCGCGGCGTGGTTTCGGCCGAATCCGGCTACTGCGGCGGGCATGTGGTGAATCCGACCTATCGCCAGGTCTGCGGCGGCGACACCGGGCATGTCGAGGTGGTGCGGATACGTTTCGATCCGCAGCAGGTGAGCTACCGCGACATCCTGGAGGTGTTCTTCGCGATCCATGACCCGACGACGCTCGACCGCCAGGGCAACGACGTCGGTTCGCAGTACCGCTCGGTGATCTTTCACCACACCGAGGCGCAGCGCGAGACGGCGCAGAAACTGATCGACGAACTCGCGGCAGAGAAGGTTTTTCCGGGGCGCATCGTGACGGCGCTCGAAGCGGCGCCGCCGTTCCATCCCGCCGAGGACTACCACCAGCTCTACTATTCGTCGAATGCCCACCAGCCCTATTGCCAGTTCGTCGTGGCGCCCAAGCTGGCCAAGTTCAGGCAGAAGTTCGCCGCCTACGCACGGGACTGAGGCGGGAGCGTTCGCGTATCATCCCGGGTTTTGCGAACGGAGCGAATCATGAGCGAAGTGACGACGGACAGCGGGCTGGTCTACGAAGACACGACGATCGGCGACGGCCAGACCGCGGAGGCCGGCATGCACGTCACCGTGCACTACACCGGCTGGCTGACCAACGGCGCCAAGTTCGATTCGAGCAAGGATCGCAATGACCCGTTCAGCTTTCCGCTCGGCGCCGGGCACGTGATCCGCGGCTGGGACGAGGGCGTGCAGGGTATGAAGATCGGCGGCGTGCGCAAGCTGACGATTCCACCGCAGCTCGGCTACGGCGCGCGCGGCGCGGGCGGCGTGATTCCGCCCAACGCCACGCTGGTGTTCGAGGTCGAGCTGCTCGGGCTGAACTGACCGGCGCTGCCGGCGCCTCAGCGCGCCGGCACGATGTCCACTTCGATGTACACGGCCGGCGTCGAGCCGGCGTTCTCGATCGCGTGCGCCGTGTCGCCGCCGATCGCATAGCTGCCGCCCGCGGCATAGCTGCGCTGTGCCTCGCCGCGGCGTTCCACGATTTCCCCCTGGATCACATAGAGCACCGCCGGCCTGCCGCGATGGCTGTGCTCGCCGATGCTGCCGCCCGGCTCGATCTCGATGCGCCGCATGCGCAACGCCCGGCCGACAAAGTCGGGCGTGTCGCGCTCGAATTCGAATGCCGCGAGCGGGCTCGCGCTGACGCCTTTGAGCGGCGGCGTGCCGGTGGACTGCGCCCAGATGGATGCCGCACCGGCGAATAGTGCGATGGCCATCGTTGCCTTGCAGAAGGTTTTCATGGGTTGCTCCCAATGCGGGTGAGGTCGTTGCACGATGCGGAATGCGGGGTCGTCCGTCAGCGCGAGTCTGCCCGACAAGTTACAATCCGGCTACAGAATGATTACAACTGCGGGGCCGATCGGGCGCCGTGGTCACCGCCTGCACTTCAATACGCAGTCGCTCACATTTCGGATACATCATGTTCGGACGCCTGATGCCCCGCGAGGGCCGTTTCTTCGACAACTTCGTCGAACTTTGCGAGTGCGTGCTTCGGGGCAGCCGTGAACTGCACCAGTTGATCGTCGCGTTCGACGACCTCGACCGGCGGGTGTTCATGATCGAGTCGATCGAGAAACAGGGCGACAAGATCACACACGGCACGATCGAACTGCTGCACAAGACCTTCATCACGCCGATCGACCGCGAGGACATCCACCAGCTCATCACCAAGCTCGACGACATCCTCGACCTGATCGAGGATGCTGCGCAGACGGTGCAGCTCTACGACATCCACAGCGTCACGCAGGAAGCGGTGGCCCTGGCCGAGCTGTGCGTCAAGTGCGTGGAGCGCACCAAGGCGGCGGTCGAACTGCTGCACAGCATGGAAAACGCCAAGGCGATCCTCGACATCTGCAAGGAAATCGACCGGCTCGAATCGGAGGCCGACCGCGTCTATCGCGCCGCGATGGCCAAGCTGTTCCGCGACGAGCCGGACGTGCGCCAGGTGATGAAGCTGCGCACGGTCTACGACCTGCTCGAGGAAATCACCGACCGCTGCGACCACGTGGCGAACATACTCGAAGGCATCGTGCTCGAAAACGCCTGACCGGGATTTCTTTCATGACATTCGAAATCCTGGTCTTCCTCGTCGTGCTCGCGCTCGCGTTCGATTTCATGAACGGCTTCCACGATGCGGCGAACTCGATTGCGACCATCGTCTCGACCGGCGTGCTGCGGCCGCAGTTCGCGGTGGCCTGGGCCGCGTTCTTCAACTTCATCGCTTTCCTGTTCTTCGGCCTGCACGTGGCCAGCACCATCGGCAAGGGCGTCATCGAGCCGGCGATCGTGGACCACATCGTGGTGTTCGGCGCGCTGGTGGGCGCCATTCTGTGGAACATCATCACCTGGTATTACGGCATTCCGTCCTCGTCGTCGCACGCGCTGATCGGCGGGCTGGCGGGCGCAGCGGTGGCCAAGGGCGGCGTCGATGCGCTGATTTCGAGCGGCTTCGGCAAGATCGTGGCCGCCATCGTGCTGTCGCCGCTGCTGGGTTTCGTGCTCGGCATCATCCTGATGATCGTCGTGGCGTGGATCTTCCGCTGGTTCACGCCGCACAAGGTGGACCGCTGGTTCCGCCGCCTGCAACTCGTCTCGGCGTCGCTCTACAGCCTCGGCCACGGCGGCAACGACGCGCAGAAGACCATGGGCATCATCTGGATGCTGCTGCTGGCTGCCGGCAGCATGAAAGGCGGCGAGCCGCTGCCGTTCTGGGTCGTCATCTCCTGCCAGGCCGCGATGGGCCTCGGCACCCTGTTCGGCGGCTGGCGCATCGTCAAGACCATGGGCCAGAAGATCACCAAGCTCAAGCCGGTGGGCGGCTTCTGCGCCGAAACCGGCGGCGCGATCACCCTGTTCCTCGCCACCTGGCTGGGCGTGCCGGTGTCGACGACGCATACCATCACCGGCGCCATCGTCGGCGTCGGCTCGTCGCACAAGCTCTCCGCCGTCCGGTGGGGCGTGGCGGGCGGCATCGTCTGGGCCTGGGTGCTGACGATTCCGTGTTCGGCCTTCATCTCGGCCTGCGCCTGGTACGTCGGCGAACAGTTCTTCCGCTGAGCGCCGATGGCCGGCCGCCGTGCGGCGGCCGGAATTGATCCAGATCGTGTTTCTCGGCCCGGCGGCTGCCTAACATCGGGCGAGTCGATTTTCGTCCGGAGCCCCCCATGCCCGATGCGCTGCAGGTCGGAAGCCTTTCCCTTGCCTCGATCGGCGCGGCGTTGCGCGAGGGCGCGCAGGTGATGCGTGCGAACCTCGGCGTCAGCGTCGGCTATGCGGCCATCTTCGCGCTCATCGGACTGGTCATCGTCCTGCTTCTCGGCGGCAGCATGGCGCCGCTCATCCTCACGGTGTCGGGCGGCTTCATGCTGGTCGGGCCGGCGCTGCTGGCCGGCTACTTTCGCGTCGCACGATTGCACCTCGCCGGCCGCACCGCGACCATGGGCGATCTGCTGTCCGGTTTTCGCGAGGCGTCGGTCCAGGTGTGGGCCCTCGCGCTGGTGTGTGCGCTGCTGCTGCTGATCTGGCTGACCGACGCCGGCATCCTCTACAGCTTCATGGTCGGCGGCGAAAGGATTTCGGTGTTCGACATCCCGCTGGCACAACTGCTGGCGCAGCGCGTCGGCAACTACCTCGGCTGGAGCACGCTGATGGGCGCGGTGCTTGCGTTCATCATCTTCGCGATTTCCGCCTTCTCGGTGCCGCTGCTGTGTGCGGGGCGGGCCGGGCTGGTCCGAGCGGTGAGTGCGAGCGTGCGCGCCGTGTTTGCCAACTTCGGCGTGGTGATGGTGTGGGCGGTGCTGATATCGGTGCTGACGATCGGCAGCATCCTGGTGCTGCCGCTGTTTCTGGTGGTGTTCCCGCTGCTGGCCTACGCGAGCGACGCGATCTACCGCCGGGCATTCCCGGAGGATAGCCCGGCGACAAACTGAGCCGCCGGGCACCCCTGATCAGGGTTTGTCGAGGCTGCCGTACGATTTCGGCCAGGTCACCACGCCCCACGGCAGGTTCTTGCCGCCGATCTTCTTGACCGGAGCGTAGGTTTCGGCGTCGAACACGTGGACGTCGTTCGAGCGGCCGCATGCCAGGAGAATCTGCTTGTCGTCCGGGGTGAAGGTGAAGTGCCAGCAGCGGTCGCCGGTGGGCATCTCGGCGATCTTCTCGAAGGTCTTGCCGTCGAACACCTGCAGCTTCTTTTCCTTCGACGCGGCAACGAACAGGCGCTTGCCTTCGCGATCGAACGAGATGCCGTAGGGCGTCTTGCCGGTCGCGACCGCCTTGACCGGATTCAGCTTGCTGTCCAGCACGAGGAAGTTGTCGCCGTATTCCAGGGTCACGACGACATGCTTGCCGTCCGGCGAGAACTTGATGCCGCGCGGGCGGTTGCCGTACTTTTCGGTCGACACCGTCTTCAGCAGCTTGCCGGTGGCGATGCTGTGCGCCGTCACCGTGTTGTCGGCCTCGTTGGTGACGAGGATGGTCTTGCCGTCGGGCGAGAACTCGATGCCCTCGGTTTCAGGGCCGCTGGTGACCTGGCGGATCAGCTTGAGTTTCTTCAGGTCGACGATGGCGACCTTGGCGGGTTCCTTGTCGCCATCGTCATCGTCCTCCTTCGCACCGTCCTTCGGCGGCGGGCCGCCCTTGGAACTCGGCTCGAACGAGACGAAAGCGCGGTCGCCCAAAATGCGCACGAACTCCGGGTTCTTGCCGATCTTGATGTGCTTGACCACCTTGCCGCTCTCGCGGTCCAGCACCGAGATGTCGCCACCGTCGCGATTTGCAGTGATCAGCAGCTTGCCGTCCGGCGTGATGCCGATGCCGCGCGGCGACTTGTCCTCGACGTCGAGGGTTTGCACGACCTCGAGCGTCTCGATGTCGATCACGCTGATGTCGCCATCCTGGTTGGATACGTAGGCCAGGCCCTTCGCGCCGGCCGCCTGGACCGATGCGGACAGGGCCAGCGCCAGCAGGGCGGCGACGGACGTGGAGCGATGCAACTTCATTGGGCTGTCTCCTTTTTATGGAATTCCGGTTCGAATCGCAGGCGGCGCATGCTATCACCGCGACGCCGGGTTGGACTGTCAAACGCTGCCGCGGTTCGCAATCCGCACGCTTCCGGTCACCGCACGCATGCCGGATCGGGAGTGTGCGGGCAATGCGGGGGGCCGGAACAGGGGGTTTTTCCCGGCTCGAGCGTGGTTCGTGTCCGGAAGCGATGTCGCCGTTCAGGCGAGCGCTGGTGCTGCGGTCCGCATGTTCAGCGCGATTCGACCTCGTAGCGCACCACACGCAGCACGCGAGCGGGTGCCGATGAGGTGCCGTCCGACGACGCTTCGGCGCGGTACTCGAAACGCAATTCGTCGCGACCCTTGCGCACGGCGACGAAGCGCCAGACCTCGCTGCCGGCGGCGCCGGCGTTCGCGCCGCTGCCGGTTTCCGCCGTGTAAGTCGGGTCGCCGTCGAGCGCCAGCGCTTCCAGCGTGGTCTGCGCCAGATGCCAGGCACGGCCGGCGTCGCGATCGGCGGGCAGCGCGATGACCAGCGGCTGGCCGACGCGCAAGCGGATGGGCGCCTGCGCGTCGAGGTCGGACGCGGTGACGGGCGGGCGTGATGCGGCACAGCCGCCGAGCAGTACGATGGCGAATGCTGCCGCGAGCACGGCGAGCGGGTTACGCAGGATCATCGTCGGTGTGTTCCGGGCAAGGCGCCACGATTTGTCGAAAGGCGGGCCTGGAGGCCGCATGGATCGGCGCTGACAGGGCGGGTCCGGCTGCGGGGCGCATGGGTGCTGGTACTCAGGGTGGTGCCCGCTGTGATGCAGGCAGCGGGCGGGCGCGAGGCGCACCCGCCCGCATGCGGTTACTTCTTCTCGAACATCGCCTTGATGTTGGCGAGCCCGGCCTGATACACGCCGGTGATGGCCTTGACCGCGGCTTCGTCGTTCTGGTCGGGCGGCGGATCGTTGTTCATGAACTTGCGATAGAACGCGCCACGCCATTCGACGACGCTGCCGCCATCGGCCGGCTTGACCGAGATCGTGGCGCTGTAGTTCGTCACCGGAATCGGGCCCGGATCCTTCATGCGGTAGGACAGCTTGCGATCGGTGTCGGAATACGATTCGAGTTCCTCGACCACGGTGCCGCCGCCCTTGAGCGTGAGCGTGCGCGTGGAGCCGACGCTGTTGCCCTTGTCGGCGACGGTCTTCTCGACCGCGGGATGCCACTTCTCCATTGCGCCGTAATCCTTCAGCGCGGCCCAGACCTGGTCGGGGGCGGCCTTGACGGTGACCGACTCGGTGACCTTCTGGCGCGTCGGCCCGTGGGCCAGCGCGACCGTGCTAGCAAGCAGCAGGGCTGCCATCAGCGAAAAACGCATGCTCGATGTCTCCTTGTAGAAAGTGGAAAGGCAGGGTTGGAAAATCCGGCCCGGCGGGCAAAGGCCGAAAAGGTACCGGCAACGCGTGCCGCTGGCAACAGACGCTTTCCCGAATCGATGTCCCGCATCAGCGCGTGCTCAGGAACCGGCCGAAGCCGCGCGGATTGCGTCCGCTGTCGATGGTTGCCAGCCGCTTGCCCGAAGCCGCGTCGAGCAGATGGACGCAATCGTCCATCCAGCTCACCACGACCACCTTGTCGCCGGCGACCGCGATGCCTTCCGGATAGGCGCCGCCGGCCACGGTATCCACAACGCGCAGCGCCGCCGTGTCGATGACCGACACCGTTTCCGCATGCTGGTTGGTCACCCAGGCGCGCGATCCGTCGGCCGAAAACGCCACGCCGTAAGGCGAGTTGCCGACCGGGATGGTGGCGAGCGTTTCGCGCGTGCGCGCGTCGATCACCGTCACGTCGTGGCTCCACACGTTGAGTGCAAACAACCGGCTTCCGTCCGGCACGAGCCCGACCGCGAAGGGATGCGAACCCGCCTTGAGCGTCGCGACCTGGCGCAGCGACGTCGCGTCGATGATGCCGACTGCGTCGTCGTCACGGTTGGCGACATAGATCGTCCGGCTGTCCGGCGCGACGGCCACGCCCGCGGGCGCCTTGCCGACCGGCACTTCGGCGATGCGGCGGTGCGTCGCGGCGTCGATCACCAGCAGCGCGTTGCGATACCAGTCGGCAACGTACAGGCGGCTGCCGTCCGGTGCGGCATCGATGCCCACCGGCCCGCTGCCGCCGTCCAGGGTGTCGATCACGCGCCGCGTCGCGAGGTCGATTACCGAGATCGACTTGCTGTCGGGATTGCTGACGAACGCCTTGCCCGCGGCTTCGCTCACCACCACGCCGGCCGGCGACTTGCCGACCGGAATCGTCGCCACCACGCGCGCCGTCCCGACGTCGATCACGCTCACGTCGTGCGACGCCTGGTTGGTGATGTAGGCGAAGGGCGCGGCGGCGACGGCCGACGACCATGCCGCCGCGAGAAGGACGATGAATCGGATCATGGGGCGGGATTATGCCCGCTCCCGCGGTTCCGCCCGCACGCGGCCAGGGTCAGGGTCAGCGTGCGAGCCCGAGGGCACGCTCCTTGGCCCGTATCGCGGCTTCCGCCTCGTCGAGGCGCTTGTCCTCGATCTTGAGCTGCACTTGCTGCAGCCATTCCATGCTCACCGCGCCGAGGCTGCGCGTTGCCACCTTTCGTTCGCTCCATGCGCGCACGCTCTTCAGCCGCGCGTGTAACCGGCGTGCGCGCTGGATGTCATCGGCATCGACCTCGTCGGGGTCGACGCGCGGAAAAGTCTCGACCGCCAACGCATGCAAATCACCGCTGGCAGCCGGGTTGTCGGCTGCGGCCGCATCGCGCTGCATGGCGGCAAAGGCGCTCGGTGTCGGTGCCACCGCGATGCCCATCGCGTTGAGCATGGCCGCGGCATTGCCGCCGCCCGGCTGGAATGTCGGTGTCTGTGCGGCAGGGCGGATCATGCGGGCCGGCACCACGGTGCGCGCCTGCTCGCGCAGGTGCGTCGCAGGCTGCTCCAGGCTGCGCCCGGTGCGGGCGGCCTGGCGCGGTTGCGGCGGCGGCTCGGGCGTGTTCGCGGCCTCGAGCGTCGCGAGGCGTTCGCCGGCCAGGTCGGCGAACTCGCCATCCGGATAGCGCTTGAGATACAACTCGAACTCGCGCGGATTCCCGGAATCGCGAATGCTGTTCCAGAACGCGGTCTCGGCATCCGGCCCCTTGTCGACCGCTGCCGTCGTGGCGCGCGCCTCGCCGGGGTGGAAGTAGAACTCGCCTTCGATCGAGCTGTTGTCCCAGGTGATCTGGCGGCCGTGGGTGTCTTCGCGCACGCGAGAACGCACGCGCTTGAGCACATCCTCGATGCGCAAGCCGGGTTCGTGCATCGCCGCGGCGAGGTGCTGGCTGTAGGGGCTGTTGGCACTGCCGCCGTCCTCGGCGACGCTGCCGGGTGCGGTGGCGAAGGAGACCAGCGTGCCGAGCGCCGCATCCATCCGTGCCAGGCCGGGTGCGGCGCCGCGCGATGCGCGCGGGTACGGGTCGTTGCGGCAGGCATCGAGGAACACAAGGTTGAGGCCGTTCTTCGCCGCCGCCATGCGGTCGAGGATCTCCTGCGCGTTGACGCTGCGGGTGCGGATTTCCTCTTCGCGATCGATCTTCGCGTCCACCGGCATCAGGTAGTTCTCGCCGCGCACCTGCACGCCGTGGCCGGCGTAGTAGAAGACGCCGACGCCGCCCAGGTCGATTTCGTCGCCGAATTCCGCGATCGCCTTGAGCATGGTCTCGCGGCTGGCATTCTCGAGGCGGATCACGCGAAAACGCGCGGCGAGCAGGGCCTCTGCGATCAGGCGCGCATCGCGCACCGGGTTGGCGAGCGGTGCGTTCTTGTAGCTGCCGTTGCCGATCACCAGCGCCGTGCGCCGCTCGCCCTGCGCGACGCTGACTGTGTTGCGCGCCGTCGCGCTGCCCTTCGCTGCCGCCTGCGCGAAGATCGGCAGCGTCAGCACGACAATCAGGCAGAGTACGCACAGTCGCTTCATGGCCGATGTCCGGGGCGTGGGTTCCAGAAAGCCTTCCAGTTCGATGCGATCATTCTCGTGATGCGCCTGCCGGCGCACAATCCGACCGACGGCCGGAAGAGGACCTAGTCCGAAGGTCGGGCGCGCACCGCGCCGCCGGCCGCAGCAGCGAGGAAAACGAAACGCATGAGCCGGCGCGACATCGATCTCGCAATGCAACTCATCGCCGAACGCCTGCCCGGGCTGGGCCAGCCGCGGCGCATCGACGCAATGGCATTCGCGCGGCATCGGCGCGTGCTCGGGCAATACCGCTGGTTCAGCGACTGCATCCGCCTCAACGCGCGCTACCTTGACGATCTCGACGACCGGCGGGCGCTCGATCTGCTCGATACGCTGTTGCACGAACTGCTGCACCGGAACTCGCGCCCGTTGCGCCAGTTGCGCGACAGTTTCCGTCCGCACCCGGACATCTGGTGCGAGGCGGGGCGGCTCTGCGAGGCGCTGGGCGACGAGTTTCTCGCGCGCCGGCGCGCCGAACCCGGAGGCGGAATGCAGGCGAAAAATGCAGGCAAGGTCGACGCTTGAAATGCAGCCGGGTTCGTTGCCGGATTTCATCCCGGAATCGCGCCGCCGCCCCTGAATTTGCGTCACTTGCCGCTGGCATCGGCCTGCGAGCAACATTTCATGCGGGTTTACGCAATTTTTCCCTCTGAAACCATTGACAGAATGCGTGCAATCTCGCCATGCTTGCAACGGCCTTGCCAATGAGCCTGGTGCACGTGATTCGCCAGGGGGGTAAACAGCCGTCAACCAAAAAAGGAGAGTTGAGTATGGCGACAGCAAAGAAGCCCGCAACCAAGCCCGCGGCCAAGAAACCGGCTGCCAAACCGGCGGCCAAGAAGCCCGCCGCCAAGGCACCGGCGAAGAAGGCAGCGCCTGCTGCCAAGAAGCCCGCCGCCAAGGCACCGGCCGCGAAGAAGGCAGCACCTGCTGCCAAGAAGCCCGCCGCCAAGGCACCGGCCGCGAAGAAGGCAGCACCTGCTGCCAAGAAGCCCGCTGCAGCGAAGAAGCCCGCCGCCAAGCGCGCGCCCAATCCCGCGTTCATGAAGGCGATGACGCCGTCGGAAGTGCTGGCGAAGGTCGTCGGTGCGATGCCGCTGCCGCGCACCGAAGTCGTGAAGAAGATCTGGGACTACATCAAGAAGAACAAGCTTCAGGACGAGATCAACAAGCGCCTGATCAACGCCGACGAAAAGCTCAAGGAAGTGTTCGGTGGCAAGAAGCAGGTGTCGATGTTCGAAATGACCAAGCTGGTCAACACGCACCTGAAGTAAGCTTCATCGGAACCGCAATGAAAAGGGCCGGTGCATCGCACCGGCCCTTTTGTTTTGTCCGCTAGCTGAGCGCGGACCGTCGATCAGCGGCTGCCCTGCAGCGCGGCGATGCGCTCCTCGATCGGCGGGTGGCTGGAGAACAGCGCCATCCAGCCCGGCCGGCCGCTGATGCCCGACGCCGCCATCGACTGCGGCAGCGCACCGGCCTCCACGCCGCCGAGGCGGGCGAGCGCGCGCACCATCGGCTGCGGACTGCCGAGCAGGCGGGCGGCGCCGGCGTCGGCGCGGAATTCGCGCTGGCGCGAGAACCAGGCGACGATGATCGAGGCAAGGATGCCGAACACGATCTCCGCCACCATGCTGGCGACGTAGAACCCGATGCCCACGCCGTCGCGCTCGTTCTTCAGCACGACCTTGTCGACGAAGTAGCCGACGATGCGCGCGAAGAACACGACGAAAGTATTCACCACGCCCTGGATCAGCGTCAGCGTGACCATGTCGCCGTTGGCGATGTGCGCGACCTCGTGGCCGAGCACCGCCTCGACCTCGTCCTTGTTCATCGACTGCAGCAGGCCGGTCGACACCGCAACCAGCGAGGCATTCTTGAAAGCGCCGGTGGCGAAGGCGTTCGGCTCGCCCTGGTAGATGGCGACTTCGGGCATGCCGATGCCGGCCTTCTGCGCGAGCTGCTGCACGGTCGAAACCAGCCAGCGCTCGGTCGGGCCTTCGTTGCCGGTGACGATCTGCGCGCCGGTCGACCACTTGGCCATCGGCTTGCTCATCAGCAGTGAGATGATCGAACCGGTGAAGCCGACCACCGCCGAGAACACCAGCAGCGTGGGGATGTTCAGCCCGTTCGCAGTCAGGAAGCGGTTTGCGCCGAGCAGGTTGAGCACCACCGACAGCACCAGCATGACTGCGATATTGGTGGCGAGGAACAGCACGATGCGTTTCATGAGCTTTCTATCTCCGTGGGTTGAAGCCGGGGCGATGCTATCGGGCACCCGGTTGCCCGTCAAATCGGGGCGGCACGCGCGAATTCAAGCGGCGCGGACCTTCCGGCATCGACTGGCATAGACCGGCGCTGCGCCGCAGCGTTCCCGACGCGCGCGTGACCATTCTGCTGTTGGCCTGCAAGGGGCATGAAATGGCGTTCCCGGGCATGCCCTGCCGGTAGGGCGCGTGCTTGTTCGATCCTGCGACATGCCGGCCTGCGGCCCAGTATGCATGCGGCTCCCGGGTCGGTGGTGCGCTGAGTTTCGCAGCCCCCGCGGCAGTTAGAATAGGCGCCTCCACAGGCCTCACGTCTGCGCCGGCACACTTTCCCGATCATGACAGCCGACCTCGAACGCCGCTTCGGCGGCATCGCGCGCCTCTACGGCGACGAATGCGCCGCGCGCATCCGCGACGCGCGCGTGTGCGTGATCGGCATCGGCGGCGTCGGCTCCTGGACTGCCGAGGCGCTGGCGCGCAGCGGCGTCTGCGGCATCACGCTGATCGACCTCGACCACGTCGCCGAGTCCAACGTCAATCGCCAGATCCATGCGCTGGAGCCCGAGTTCGGCCGTGCCAAGGTCGACGCGATGCAGGCGCGCATCACCGCGATCAACCCCGCCTGCGCGGTGACGGCGATCGAGGAATTCATCGACGAGCAGAATCTCGCGCAACTGATCGGTTCGTCGCATGACGTGGTGATCGATGCCATCGACAACGTGCGCGCCAAGGCCGCGCTCGCCGCGTGGTGCCGGCGTGGCCGGCAGCGCTTGGTGATGTGCGGCGGCGCCGGCGGGCGCACCGACCCGACGCGCATCGTCGTCGACGACCTGGCGCGTACCACCGGCGATGCATTGCTTTCGAAAGTGCGGGCGCGCCTGCGGCGCGATTACGGCTTCACGCGCGAGGCGAAGAAGAAGTTTGGCGTCGTCGCCGTGTTCTCGGCCGAGCCGGTGGTCATGCCGCGCGACGCAGCATGCGACATCGACATGCCGCACACTGACGCCGCGCCGCAGGGCCTCAACTGCGCCGGCTACGGCTCGTCGGTGTGCGTGACGGCAGCATTCGGCATGGTCGCCGCGGCCGAGGCGCTGCGGCTGATCGCCGAAGGACGCACCCGGGCGTCCGTCATTGCGCACGACATCACGGTTCGCCCATCCGGCGCTGATTGAAGATCTGCTGCGCGTTGTCCTGGCCCTGCGAGCGGCCTGACGATTCCTGACGCGGGTTGCTGCGCGGCAGAGGCTGCGGGGCGGGCTGCGGCTGCGCCGCGGGGGCCGGCTGGCTGCGCTGCACCGGCGCGGCCGCAGGCGGCGGTGCCGGCGGGCGCTGCGCGCGGGATTCGTTGCGCGATTCGTTCATCGGACGCGGGTTGCCGCGCTCGAAATCCTGTCGCGGCGGTGGCGTCGGCACGGCACGCGGCTGCGGATTGGCGGGGCGCTGGATCGGCGCAGGATCGCCGATCGGCCAGTCCTCGGTTGCGTGGCGCGGGCGATTCACCTGGGCTGGCGGTTGCGCCGGCGGTGTGCCAGCCGACCAACCGTTGTCGGGCCGGTTGCGCGGAGGCGGCGGCGACGTCTGTGGCTGGGACGGCTGCGGCGGCTGCATCGTCTGCGGGCGCGGCTCGACGATGCGGCCCGGCGCACGCTCGACGTCGCGACGTGGCGGCGGAACAGGCGTCGCGCCGGCCGGCAGGTTGTCGCGCTTGCGAATCGGCGGAATCGGTGCCGGATCGCCGATCGGCCAGTCCTCGGTGGCATGGCGCGGGCGCACCACCTGTGCCGGCGGCTGCGCAGGCGGCGTGCCGATCATGCGATCGTCCGCAGGCGGGCGCGGCTGCGCCGGGGTGAACTCGCGGCGCGCATCGCGCCTGTCGCCGTCACGCGGATCACGGCGGCTCCCATCGCGTGCGTCGCGGCGGTCGTCACGACGATCATCGCGGCCCTCGGCGTCGTGGCGTCGCGGTGGCAGCGGCGGCATGGTGACCGGTGCGGCGACCAGCGGCGGCTGGCGGTTGATGCGGTCGAAGAAATGCGGGTCGCGAGGACGCTCGACCACCGGCGCCACCGGGCGGCGGTGGGTGACCACGTCGGCCGGCACGATGGTCACCGCATGTTCCAGCCGGCGATTGACGTAGCGGTTGTGCTCGATCGCGCGGCGTGGATCCTGCACGATGCGGTCGATGTCGCGAATGTGCGTGACGTGCGTGATGTTCACGTTGCGCACGTAGGTCGTGCTGCAGCGGTAGCTCGGCACATAGACCTCGCGCGGCGCGAGCGGGAACCAGCCGACTGTGGGGCCGCTCGAGATGCCGACCGAGATTCCCGGGGTGTCGATCCATGCCACCAGTGCCGGCGCGTAGACCGGGCGCACGATGCGCTTGCCCGGCGCCCAGCCCCAGCGGTCGCGATGCCACACCCAGCGGCCGTAGTGGAAGGGGGCGAAGCCCCAGGGTGCGTCGTCGATCCAGGTCCAGCCCCACGGGGCGACCCACGCCCAGTGGCCGGCGCGATACGGCGCCCAGCCCGACGGCACGACGCGCGGATACCAGATGGGACCATAGTCGACGGATTCGTACCAGCTGCCGTAACCGGCGAGGTCTTCGTAGCCTGTCATCTCCTGCGAGACGTGGCGGCGCGTTTCGCGCGTGTCGAGGCGCTCGTCGCGCGCGATGTTCCAGTCGCTGAAATCGTCGCGCACCGGATTCGAGGTGCTGTACATCGTGCGGCCCGAGTACCAGAACTGGGCGCGCTGGCCGGCGGGAATGTCGATTGCGCTGTCTTCGGATTCGAACTGCAACGTACCGAGATAGGCGGTGGCCGAGGTCAGGTTGTCGTCGAAGTCGAAGCGGAAGGCGCCGACGTCGCGCATGGTGAAGCGGCCGGTGCTGGTCGCCAGTTCGAACTCCTGCGCCGCTTCGCGCGAGCGCAGCCGCACCGCCGCGGTGCCGGAGACGAGGTAGAGGCGCACCCGTTCGTCGTCGAGCTGGTCGATCGCGATTTCGCTGCTCGAATCGAGGCGCACCACCGTGCTGCCGATGCCGATTTCGAGCCGCGCGCCGGGGCCGGTGGAGAGCGCGTCGCCATTGGTCAGCGGCCAGTTGAGCACCGCCGTGTTCCATTCGCCGGTGTCGGCGTTGCGCAGTTGCACGCTGCCCGACATCCAGCCGATGCGTCCGACGCGCCCCGGCGGGTCGGCCAGCGCGTGGCCGGCGAGCAGCATGGCGAGCAGGCCCAGCAGCAGGGCGTGGAACGATGGGAGGTTCAGGCGGCTTGTCATGGTGTGGCCCTTTTTGTCGCGGCGCATGTGGATTCGCTTGTGCGTGAACGATCAACGAATCCGGCGGTGCGAGGCTGACGGTCGAAATATTCGCTTACACAATAGCAGGCGTGCCGGCGTGGCCGTCGCCACCGGTCAGCGTGCCAGCAGCAGCTCGGGATCGATGCCGTTTCCGTTGAGATAGACCGACCAGTGCAGGTGAGGCCCGGTGGCGCGTCCGCTCGCGCCGGAGAGGCCGATTCGTTCGCCGCGGCGCAGGCTCTGGCCGGGGGCGACGTCGATGCGGTCGAGATGGCAGTAGAGCGAGATCAGGCCCTGGCCATGGTCGACGAAGACCGATTGGCCGCAGTAGAAGTAGTCGGCTGCATCGATCACGACGCCGGCTGCCGGGGCGGTCACAGGCGTGCCCGCCGGCAGCGCGAAATCGAGCCCGCCATGCGGGTTGCGCGGTTCCCCGTTGAGCACGCGACGCAGGCCGAAGCGGCTCGACAGCCGTCCGTGCGCGGGGGGTGCGAAGTCAACGTCTACCGGTGCGATGTCGCGAAAGCGCGTGCGCAACGCGGCCATCCGCGCCTGTTCGCGCTCGATGCGCTCGAGCGCCTCCGGCGGCGGCGTCACCTTGGTCGTGTCGCGTATCGTCAGCTTCTGCGTGGCATACGCGTGCGGCATCACGCGGAATGCGGTTTCACGGTCGGCCACGCCCGACGCGCCGGCCGTGACCACCTTCAGGCGGTGTTCGCCCGGTTCCGCGTTGAGGGCGATGCCGACCAAGGCGCGCCACGCGCCGTCGCGCCGTTCGACCAGCACCGAACGGCCCTGATAGAAGGCTTGCGGCGGTGCCGCTTCCGCCGAGGCAAGCCGGACGATCGCGATGCCGCCGGGAATCGGTGCCGCACGAGGTGCCGCATGCGCGGTGCCGGCGTGCGCCAGCGCGGTGATGGTCACCACGGCCGCAGTGGCCGCAACGGGGAACCGGCGTCGCGCACCGGTTAGCGGTTTGCGGCTGCAGATCGGGGTTCGACGGATTGCCGGATTCATGGCGCCCGAATCATACCCGGAAGACCGAGCAGGTCGGCTGCATGGGACGGAAGCGCTTAATCCAGATCAAGTCCCGCCCGCTTGGGCTGGTGCAGAATCGGCCGCATTATCATCCCCGCTTTGCGTTCGGAGGCAACATGCCGGCACTAGTCTGGTCGAGCGAGTTCGAGCTTGGCCTCGATCCCATGGACGATACCCACCGCGAGTTCGTCGACCTCGTCAACCGCGTCACCGAACTGGATGACGCGCAGATCGGCAGCGGCATCGACCAGTTGATCGAGCATACGATCGAGCATTTTGCGCAGGAAGACCGCTGGATGCGCGAATCCGGTTTTCCGCCGACGCACTGCCATCAAAGCGAACATGATCGTGTGCTCGAGGTGATGCGCGACGTGCGTGGCCACGTCGAGCGCGGCGACCTCGCGCTCGGGCGCAATCTGATCAGGGAACTGCCGGCCTGGTTCGAGAACCATGCCGCGACCATGGATGCCGCGCTCGCGTGGTACGTCTCCACCACCGGCTATCGAGCAACGGCCGGCTCGGGTGCCGCCGTCGCGGATGCCAAGACGGGCTGCGGATCGGTGGCGCCGTCGTCCTGCGGTTGCGCCGGCGCGGTCCAGCCAGCCAGTTGCGGATGACTTGCCTTTCGCGCGGGCTCGTCCTAAAGTTGTGATTCCGTCCGGTAGCGGACTCAACGAAAGGAGGTGATCCCGTGTCGAAACGACTTGCCGCACTGCTTGCGCTTGTGTTCGCGGTGGCATCGACTTCGGTGTTCGCCTGTCCCGGGGACAAGATGAAGGACGACAAGGCCGATAGCGGCCAGATGTCGCCGAAGCCCAAGACCTGAGCAGAGCGGAGTTGGTTGAAAAAGGGCGTCACGATGTGACGCCCTTTTTCTTTGCCGGACGGGTCGCGCGATTCAGTCGCGCGAGACCGGATTGGCGACCGGCGCGCGCTTGCCGACCTTGTCGTCGGACGGGAACGCGGTCAGGCAGAGCGTGCCGGCGTTGTTGCGTGCGCCGAGGTTGCCCTCCAGGTGCGACATCTTCGGCTCGGAGTAGTCGCCGGCCTCGATGCGCCTGAGCATTTCTTCATAAACCTTGAGCAGCTTGCCCTCCGCTTCGCCCTTGCCGGTGAGCTGCTCGACGATGTAGCCCTTGGCCTGTGCGAAAGTGTCGCGCGCGCCGTTGTCCCATACGTTGTGCAGGAAGCGGACGTTCTTCTGCACCGCCGTGCACAGGTGCAGCGGCGGCTGGTTCGGGTCAAGGTCGAACTTGTCTGCGCGGGCCGGCCCGGCGGCCAACCCGACGGTGGCGGCGGCGAGGAACGCGGCGAATCTTGCTGGGTGCATCGATTGTCTCCGTCTATTGGATTTGTCGGGCGATTGTAGCCGACCGGCAGGTTGTTAGCGCCGGGCCGGCATGGCGAAGCCCGCACAGGGGTCCTTGCGCTGCGCGCGCGGCGTAAACCACAGGTAATCGAACTGCGCGAGATCTGAGGGATAGTCCTCTGCCCGCAGGCGTTCGCTGTCGACTTCGACCATTCCGACCGCGGCGACGGTGGTTTGAGCGTCGCGCTGCGCGATGTAGCGTGGCACGCCGAGGTCGCGCCGTGCGTGGCCGCGTCCGACGATGCCGACCACGCCGCGCCCGGCGTGCGCGAGCATGACGTCCGCCATCAGTGCGTCGCGCGCACGCTGCGCGGCGACCAGTCCGGGCAGAAGGTCGTCCGGTACCTGACCGCAGTGGCCTTCGACGATGTCGCGCCGCAGGCGCGCTTCGCGCCCGGCGTCCCAGGTCTGCTCCAGTGCGACCGCCTGCGCGCGGCCCGGGCCGAGGGATGCGAAGCCCTCGCGCATCACGCTGCGCGCGGCGTCCCGCGACAGGTTGGCGGCGACCACCGGCGTACCGGTTTCGAGCGCCTGCACGAGCAGCGGCGCGTAGAAATCGATGTTCCAGCCTTCGCGCATCCGGCCGGCCGCGGCTACGGATCGTGCGGTCGCCCCCGGCGCCCCGCTTGCCGCGTCGATCGCCGGCTGGTGCTCCAGGTCGAACTGCTCCATGACCAGCGCGGGACGTTTGCCTTGCGCCGTCAGCGCGCCGTGGATCGCTGCCTGCAGCCGGTGATGGTCTTCGTTGTCATGGGTCTCGCCGAGCAGGACGATGCGCGCCCGCGTCAGCCGTGCGACGAGTTCGTCGCGCGGGATCTCGCGGGCGGCAGAGACGTCCCATATGCGGCCCACCAACGGATGGTCGCGCAGTTGCGTGGTGCGCCAGGGCGCCTCGCCGGCGGACGTGCAACCCGCCAGGGCGGCGGCGAGCAGCAGCGCGTTACCCCATGACCCGATCGACTGCTTCATGCGAAGATTCATGCTCGATCATCATATGCATGCGCCCGAAGGCGCCCGACCCCTATGCAGGCAGGAAACGCCCGCAAAAGTTCCGCGCGCACCATGCGCATCTCGCGCGCCGCCCTCGCGCTGGCCATCGGCGCGCTGCTGGCGGCTGCCGTCGCCGGCCCGGGCCACCGCACCGGCCTGTGGGACTATCAGGGCGGTTTTGCCATCCTGGGCATCGCGTCGCTGTGTGCACTGACCGCCTGCGTGCTCGGCATTGTCGCCTTCGTGCGCGGCGGCTCGCGCCTGGCGCGAACACTGGCGCTCGCCGCCAGCCTCATCGGGCTGCTCGTGGCCGGCCTGCCCTTGCAGCAGTTGTACCTCGCGAAGTCGCTGCCGCTCATTCACGACATCAGCACCGACACGGCCGACCCGCCGCCGTTTGTCGCCGTCGTGCCCCTGCGCGTCGATGCGCCGAATCCGGTCGCCTATCAGGGCGAACAGGCTGCGCGCCTGCAGCGCGACGCCTATCCGCAGGTCGCACCCCGTTTCTATCCTGCCGACCGGCAAGCGGTGTTCGATGCGGCGCTGGCCCTTTCCCGGGCCCGCGGCTGGGCGGTGCACGCCGCCGAACCGGCCGAAGGGCGCATCGAGGCGAGCGCCACAAGTGCCTGGTTCGGTTTCGTCGATGATCTCGTGATCCGTGTTGCGGACTCGGCTCAGGGCACGCGGGTCGACATGCGCTCGAAATCCCGCGTCGGGCGCTCCGACCTCGGTGCCAATGCGAGGCGCATCGAGGCTTTTCTGGCCGATCTCGACGCGGCAGTTGGCCGCGCTCCCTAGGCGGTCTGCTGCGGGTCAATGCGCAGCCGATTTCCCGCCCCGGATCGCGCGCCAGACGCGCGATCCGATGCCGACCCCGGCGAGGACGACCGCGCCGGCAAACACGCCGAATACGCCGTCGAGCAGCATCGGCGTCAACACCTCCAGGACGCCGCCGATGCCCGGCAGGGCGCCGGCTGCATGTGCGGCGTGGTGGATCACGTCATGCGCGCCCGGTATGCCGTGCGTCAGGATGCCGCCACCGACGAGGAACATCGCCGCCGTGCCGGCGACCGACAGCCCCTTCATCAGCCAGGGTGCCGCACGAAGGATGAAGCGGCCGAATGCGCGTGCCGGTCCTGCGCCGCTGCCTTCGCGGCGGCTGAGGTAGAGCCCGGCGTCGTCGAGCTTGACAATGCCGGCCACGAAGCCATAAACGCCGACGGTCATGATCAGCGCAATGCCGGTCAGCACGGCGACTTGCGTGGCGAAATCCTTGTCTGCCACGGTACCCAGCGTGATCGCGATGATTTCGGCGGAGAGCACGAAATCCGTGCGCACCGCGCCCTGGATCTTTTCCTTCTCGAAGGCGACCAGGTCAATCTCCGGGTTCGCCACCGCCCGGGTCAGTTCGGCGTGATGCGCATCGTCGTCATGCCGGCTGTGGAGGAACTTGTGCGCGAGCTTCTCGAAACCCTCGAAGCACAGGAATGCCCCGCCGATCATCAGCAACGGCGTCACGGCCCACGGAATGAAGGCGCTGATGGCGAGCGCCGCAGGCACCAGGATCGCCTTGTTCTTCAGCGAGCCCTTGGCGACTGCCCAGACGACCGGAATTTCGCGGTCTGCCGCCACGCCGGCGACCTGCTGCGCGTTGAGCGCCAGATCGTCGCCGAGCACGCCCGAGGTTTTCTTGGCTGCGACCTTGGTGAGTACCGCGACATCGTCGAGCACGGTGGCGATGTCGTCGATCAGTGCCAGCAGGCTGGATGCCGCCATGGTGTCCTCGGTCCTCGTATGGAAAGGCGCCAAGGCAACCCTCTGCCCGCGCTCACAGGGGCGTCATTCTAATCGTTTCGGTTCGGCAACCGTCAGATGGTCGACATGCCGAGCGGTGCGACCATGGTCGATTTTGAATCGAACTGGGCATCGTCGCGGCCGGATTCGTTCGGGATGTACAGTTCACCAGGTCGCGTTGGCTTGGGCAGGGCGAGGTTGTCGAGCGAACCCGGCGTGATGCTGCCGATGCGCAGGATCTGCGTCATGGTCGTTGCATCCACCGGCGGCGCGAACAGATAGCCCTGCATCTCGTCACAGGCCATCTGGGAGAGCACGTCGTGTTGCGCGATCGTGCTCACGCCTTCGGCAATGGTCTTCATGCCGAGGGCGCGCGCCAGCGTCAGGATCGCGACCACGATCTCGCGGTCTTCGGCCTTGGTGCCGAGGTGATGCACGAACGAGCGATCGATCTTGAGCGCGTCGATCGGCAGCTGCCGCAGGTAGCCGAGCGACGAAAAGCCGGTGCCGAAGTCGTCGAGCGCGACGGTGACGCCCAGACCGCGCACGTACGAGAGCGAATTGCGCGCGGTGGCCATGTTCTTCATGAACAGGTTTTCCGTCACCTCGAGCTGCAGCAGGTGCGGCGGCAGGCCGCTTTCCTTGATTGCGCGCACCACGGCGGTCAGCACGTTGTCGTCGCGGAACTGCGCCGATGAGACATTCACGGCGACCTGCATCGGGTGCAATCGCATGTCCAGCCAGCTTCGCATCTGGCGACAGGCTTCGACCATCGCCCATTCGCCGATCGGCGCGATCAGCCCGGTGTCTTCCGCGATGCCGATGAAGGTCTCGGGCGAGACGAGGCCGTGCTCGGGGCTGTTCCAGCGCAGCAATGCCTCGGCGCCGAGCACACGATGGCTGCGGGGGGCCACCTTGGGCTGGTAGTGGAGCACGAATTCGCCGCGCTCGACGGCCTTGCGCAGGCCGTTCTCGACCAGCATGCGGCGCGTCGCCGCGGCCGTCATGGCGGGCGAGAAGAACTCGAAGCCGTCCTTGCCGGCTTCCTTGGCGCGATACATCGCCATGTCGGCGTGGTTGAGCAGCGTTTCGGCCGAATCGCCGTCACGCGGAAAGCAGGCAATGCCGATGCTGATGCTCGACTGCACCTTGAAGCCGCCAATCGCGAACGGCTTGCGGAATGCCTCCAGCAGCCGCGTTGCCACGCTCGACAGGCCGGCCGATTCGCCGGTGTCGCGCAGCAGCAGCACGAACTCGTCGCCGCCGACGCGCGCGACATCCTGGCCCGCGGGCTCGTGGGCGTAGGAGAGCGCGTCGTCGCTGCGCACGCAGGCGGTGAGGCGCTCGCCGGCCTGACGCACCAGTTCGTCGCCGGCGGCGTGTCCGAGCGTGTCGTTGATGCGCTTGAAATCGTCGAGATCGACGAACAGCACGGCCATGCGTGTCTGCCGGCGCCTGGCCGAGGCGAGCTCGCGCGTGATGTCCTCGAGCATGCGGATGCGCGTCGGCAGCTTGGTCAGGGTGTCGTTCTGCGCCGCGCGCAGGGCGACCTGGTGCGCCGCTTCGCGCTGCGCCGCCTGCTCCAGCCGCGCCGCGAGGTCACTGCGTTCCGCCTCGTGCTCGGCGGCGGCTTCGTCGTGCTCGCTTCGTGCGCGGGTGAGCAGATCCTGCATTTCGCTCGCCTGAGCGCCCAGATCGCTTGCCCGAAGGCGCGCGCGGTGCAGCATCGTCAGTACCACCGCCAACAGCAGCGCCAAGACGGCGATGGTGGCACTGCCGGCGTCGACGCCGGCCGCGTGCGCGGCACCGCTCGCGCACGCGAGCACGGCCGCAACCGTGGCACGAGAGCGCGTTCGCGTTGCGCTGCCTGTCATTCTGACCCCGGGCCGGACACGGGCCGCATCCGGCGAAATGAAGTGGCTGATCACACGGGGAATTTTCCTCCCGTGCCGGTGCCTCAGGGTGGCAGCCTACGCCAGTGACATGAATTGTTGCAATTGCCGGCCGCGTGCCGACGCGTAGAGTGCCGGTGCGCGCTGCCGGACAGTGTGAACCGGTTCAGGCGTAGGTGGATTCGAGCAGGTCGTCCATGAAGCTTTCCAGTTCGCCTTCATGGATGCACAACTCGGCCATCACCGCGTGGCGCTGATTCGGCCATTCCGGGTTCGGTATCAGTTGCTCGCGATGATAGAGCTCGTTGGCGAGTTGCAGGATGGCGACCATCGAACGGGCCGCGCCGCCGATGTCGGCGGGTGGCATCTCGTGGTGCTTGAGCACCGCTTCGGCGATGAAGTCGGGCAGGCGCCAGTGTCGCGCGATGAGGTAGCCGACAACTGCATGGTCGACGTCGAACCGCTGGTCTTCGGCGATGACGTCGATCCACTGGCCGGTGCCGGTGCGCAGGGCGGCGCAGTAGTCGGGGAAGCGCTCCAGCAGCATCGGCACGCCGCAGTCGTGGAAGATGCCGGCCAGATAAGCCTGGTCGGGGAAGATGTTGCACACCGAGATGCGTTCAGCGGCGATGCCCGCAGCGAACTCGGCGATGCCGGTGCAACGGCGCCAGAACTTGTCGTAGATCGGCTGCTTGACACCGGGCACTGTCATCGTCAGCGCGATGCCGCGCACGAGGTTGGCAATCTGCCGAACGCCGACCAGTTGCACCGCCTTGGTCAATGAATCGATGCGGCGTCCGCCATAGGCCGGCGTGCTGACGAGCTTGAACAGCATGGCGACGATGCCCGGATCCCGTGCGAGGATCTGGGTGATCTTGCGCACGTCCGGTTCTTCGGCTGCCAGCAATTGCTGGATCTCCACGACGACCTGCGGCTGGGCCGGCAGGCGCATGCCCTTTTCCAGCAGGGCTTCAAGTTCGTCAGCTTCGGATTTGCGCGGCATGGTGGACTCGGCAGATGGAAACAGGGATGTCTGTCCGATTGTTTTCGGCAACCGACGGGAAAACTTGAAGCGCTATCGCCTTTGCGGCGTCGTGGTGCGAGTGTGCCGGATGCGTGCCTGAGTGCCATCGATGCCTGCCCCGGAATGCAGGTGGATAAAGGCGCTCAAGGCATGTCGGCCTGGAGGCGGCTCAGGATGGACTTCGTGGCGTTGCCTGGCCCGGGATCGCCGGATGGTGCGGCTTCCAGCCTGGGGCTCAGCGTGGATCGTCGGACAGGCGCCTCAGACCCGCGGGGTCGAGGATGTCGATCTGTTCGCGCCCGAGCGCGACGTATCCTTGCGCGGCGAAGCCCTTCAGGAGGCGGCTTACGATTTCGCGCACGCTGCCGAGCTCGTCGGCGAGCTGCTGGTGCGTGGCATGGACGCGGCGGCCGCGTCCGAGCAGCAGCGCGGCAAGCCGCTGGTCCAGCTTGCGGAAGGCGACTTCCTCGATCAATTGCATCAGGTCGGCAATGCGCTCCGAGAAGAGCTGGAACACGAAGGCCCGAAAGGGCGCGAAGGCCAGAAGCGCGTCGAACGCATCGCGCGGAAGCAACAACAGGTCTGTCTCGTCCTCGGTCACGCCGCGCGCGTTGTAGTCGGTATGGCCGAGAAGGCAGCTCGAGGTGATCACGCAGGTTTCGCCTGGCGTCACGCGATACAGCGGCAGCTCACGGCCGTTCGGCGCCGCTTTCACGACACGTATTCCGCCGCGCAGGACGAACGGGAAACCCTGGCAGTGCTGGCGTTCGTCGAACACCGCCGTGCCCGCGGGCAGGCGGATGCGCTGGCCGCTTTTCGAGAGCAGCGCATGCGCTTCGGGAGGCAGGTCGCCCAGCACCGGGTAGAGGCCGACCAGGTCGGATTCCGGCGTCGACCGGGTCACGGCAGGGTGAACTCGGCGATGACCGGCGCGTGGTCCGAGGGACGCTCGAGCTTGCGCGGCGCGCGGTCGACGGCGCAGCCGGTGCAGCGGCCGGCGAGCGCCGCCGATAGCAGGACATGGTCGATGCGCAGCCCCTTGTTTTTCTGGAAGCCGAGCATGCGGTAATCCCACCACGAGAAGGTGGCGGGCGGCTGGTCGAACAGGCGGAAGCTGTCGACCAGCCCGAGTGCGACCAGGGCGCGAAATGCGGCGCGCTCCGGTTCGGAGCAGAGCACCTGGTCCTTCCACGCGACCGGGTCGTGCACGTCGCGATCGTCGGGCGCGATGTTGTAGTCGCCGGCAATGACGAGTTTCGGATTGCGCGCAAGCTCCTCGCGCACCCAGTGGGTCAACGCGGCGTACCAGCGCAGCTTGTAGTCGTACTTGTCGCTGCCGACTGCCTGGCCGTTCGGGCAGTAGACGCAGATCACGCGCACGCCATCGACGTCGGCAGCGATTACGCGGCGCTGTTCATCGGGAAAATCCGGAATGCCGGTGACCACGTTGCCGATTTCCGCGCGGGCCAGGATGGCGACGCCGTTGTAGGTTTTCTGCCCGCTGAACACCGCGCGGTAACCTGCCGCTTCCATTTCCGCAACGGGGAAGACGGCGTCTTCCAGCTTCAGCTCCTGCAGGCAGACGACATCCGGCATCGCCCGCCCGAGCCAGTCAAGCAGGTGCTGCAGGCGAACCTTCAGCGAATTGACGTTCCAGGTGGCGAGCTTCATGTCGATTGGTCGGTCGCGGGTCTTTGCAGGATCGCACGGAGTCGGCCATCCGGCGCACCGCCAACGAGGACATTTTGCCAGAGCCAGCCGTCAATGCGATGCAACCGGCGTCGGCCGTAGTGCCGGAATCGCGCTGCCTCAGCCCGCCGGCCGCAAGAAGGCAGCGTAATGGCGATCCGAAGAAATGACGTGATTGGCCCACCACTTCAAGAGGAAATCGTGCATTTCGTTCTTTGCGATGACCCCGTGCGAAGCGGCATAGAGGAAATCCGTCAGCCGCGTCAGGCAATCGGAATGCTCCGCAACGTGCGCTTTGAGACCCGGATAGTTGCACTCTTGGAGCAGGGCCTCCTCCGCAGCGAAATGGTTGCGCGTGTACTCCGCGAGGTCGTGCAGGGCTTCGTGGAACTGCAAAGCGGCCGCGTGACTCTCGTCGTCGATCAGGCGCGCCACGCGTGAGCAGATCGACAACAGATGCTTGTGCTGGTTGTCCATCAGCTCATGGCCGACGCTGAAACTGGGATCCCAGGATGCAGGCGTTTCCATCTTTATCGGATTTTCGTTCTTATTGAATTGTTGCCGCCGCGCGAGCCGGCAACATCCGACATTGTATTACCAAAGTGATAGCGAAAGATGCCGGTGCCCTACGGGATTTCCCGGCCAATCGGCGGGCACGGCGGGCTGCAAGCAGTCGAGAGCGAGTGCTATGATGAGCCATCGTGCCGCCCTCCGGCCGATCGGATCCTGAGCACGGGTTCGACGCTGCGAGCCAGAGCCCCGACGGCGGATGCCGTTCAAATTCAAAGGGGCGCGGTCTTTCCCCAACACGAGTGAGTGCCTTGCCGGCGAGCGACCCGAACGTGTCGCTGGACGCGAGCGCATCCAGCGACGCCGCGCGCCGCGCAGCTCGCGGATGCGCAATCGAAGACAGGAGGAGACATGACCGCAGCGAACTACGTCTACGCATTCGAGAACGGCGACGGTCGCAACAAGATGCTTTTGGGCGGAAAGGGCGCCAACCTGTGCGAGATGACGCAGATCGGCCTCAACGTGCCGCCCGGGTTCGTGATTACCACCGAAGCCTGCCTGGCCTATCTGGAAGGAAGCCGGCTGCCCGACGGCCTCATGGTCGATGTGCGCGAGCAACTGGCCACGGTCGAGCGCAAGACGGGCCGGCGCTTCGGCGGCGCGACCGACCCGTTGCTGGTGTCGGTGCGGTCGGGCTCGGCGATGTCGATGCCGGGCATGATGGACACCATCCTCAACCTGGGTCTCAACGAAACCACGCTCAAGGGGTTGATCGAGGCGACGCGCAATCCGCGCTTCGGCTACGACGCCTGGCGGCGCTTCGTGCAACTCTTCGGCAAGGTGGCGCTGGGTGTGGCCGATGCGCCGTTCGACGAGGCAATGAACCGCCTCAAGCAGCGCGTGCGCGTGACGCAGGACGTGGAACTGTCAGCCGAGGATCTCAAGTCGCTCGCTGACGACTATCTCGCGATCGTGCAGGCAGCAACCGGCAAGCCGTTTCCCGCCGATCCGCAGGAGCAACTCGAAATTGCGATCGGCGCGGTGTTCCGTTCCTGGATGGGCAAGCGTGCGGTCGATTACCGGCGCCAGTTCCGCATCACGCCGCAGATGGCCAACGGCACCGCGGTGAATGTGGTTGCGATGGTGTTCGGCAACATGGGAAACGACAGCGCCACCGGCGTCGGCTTCACGCGCAACCCGGGCACCGGCGAGAACCTGATCTACGGAGAGTATCTGGTGAACGCACAGGGCGAGGACGTCGTCGCCGGCATCCGCACGCCGCGGCCGATCGCCGACATGGCGAAGGATCTGCCGGAGATCTACCCGCAGCTCGTCGAATTGCGCACCAAGCTGGAATCGCACTTTCGCGAGGTGCAGGATTTCGAGTTCACCATCGAGCGCGGGCGCCTTTACTGCCTGCAGACGCGCAACGGCAAGATGAATGCCCAGGCGATGGTGCGCACTTCGGTGGAAATGGCGCGCGAAGAACTGATCACCCGCGAGCGGGCGCTGACGCGCATCCAGCCCGCCATGCTCGAGCAACTGCTGGTGCCCACGCTGGCGCCGGGGCACGGTGCCAGCGCACTCGCATGCGGCCTGCCTGCATCGCCCGGCGCGGCGGCCGGCCGCATCGTCTTCGACGCGGATACTGCCGAAATGCGCGGCCGCCAAGGCGAACGCGTGGTTCTCGTACGCGAGGAGACCAAGCCGGAGGACATCCACGGATTCTTCGCCGCAGTCGGCATACTCACCAGCCGCGGCGGCAAGACGTCGCACGCCGCCGTGGTTGCACGCGGCATGGGTAAGCCCTGTGTGTCCGGCTGCGAAGCGATCTCGATCGATGTGCATGAGCGTGTTGCGCATGTCGGCGGCACGGTCCTGCACGAGGGCGACGTGATCACCATCGACGGCACCACCGGCAATGTGTTCGCCGGCCTGATTCCGACTGTCGAGCCGGAGTTTTCGGAAGACCTGCACACGCTGCTCGGCTGGGCCGATGGCATGGCGCGGCTCAAGGTGTTCGCCAATGCCGACACGCCGAACGATGCCGCGCGGGCGCGCGCCTACGGCGCAACCGGGATCGGCCTGTGCCGCACCGAACGCATGTTCAACGACCCGAAGCGTCTGCCCATCGTGCAGGACATGATCCTTGCCGCCAACGTGCAGGAACGCGAGGCCGCACTGGCCCGCCTGCTGCCGATCCAGCGCGAGGATTTCAAGGGCATCTTCCGGGCGATGGATGGCCTGCCGGTCACGATACGGCTGCTCGATCCGCCGATTCACGAGTTCCTGCCGACGGCCGCGCAGCTCGAATTCGAGATTGCGCACCTGCATCACCTGGCACGTGCGGTGAGCAGCATGGACGAATTGCCCGACACGTTGAAGATGCTCGACACCGATCTGCACAAGTCGCATGTGCATGAATTGGAGAAACTCTCGACCTCGTTGCGCGAATACCGTGACACCGGCCGCGACAATGCGCTGCTCGCACGCCGGGAGGCAATGCTGCGCAAGGTGAGGCAATTGTCCGAGGTCAACCCGATGCTAGGGCACCGTGGCGTGCGCCTCGGCATCACGCATCCCGAGATCTACGGCATGCAGATCCGCGCGATTCTCGAGGCGGCAGCCGAATGCCGGAAGGAAGGCGTCGCGGTCAGCCCGGAGATCATGGTGCCCCAGGTCGCCGAAGTGAATGAACTGCGCCGCGTGCGTGCGCTGATCGATACGATGCTGCCGGAAGTCGAGGCGACGTCGGGCGTCGAGGTGTCCTTCAAGTTCGGCAGCATGATGGAAGTCGTTCGTGCCTGCCTGCGCGCCGAGGAGATTGCCGGCATCGCGCAGTTTTTTTCCTTCGGCACCAACGACCTGACCCAGGCCACGTTTTCGTTCAGCCGCGAGGATGCGGAGAACAAATTCCTGCCCAACTACATCGAGAAGGGCATCCTCAAGGACAACCCGTTCGAGATTCTCGACGTCAAGGGCGTCGGGCGCCTCATGGACATGGCAGTCCAATGGGGCCGCAAGGCACGGCCGGATCTGAAGGTCGGGATCTGCGGGGAGCATGGCGGACAGCCCGAGGCGATCCGCTTCTGCCATCATGTCGGGCTGGACTACGTGTCATGCTCGGGGCCGCGCGTGCCGATTGCACGGCTGGCCGCTGCACAGGCGAAACTGCTGGAGAACGACTTCGGAGCCGGGCTGTTCGCCTAGGCGACGCCATCGCTGCGTGCCCCGTGTCCTTGCCCGGGCCCGTGGCGCCGGCAAGATTTCAGGACATCACGGCTTGGCGCCGCTCGCCGAAGGCGTGGGGGCACGGCCGCCAACGCCCGGGTAGCCCGCGAGATCGAGCATCTTTTTCCACTGGCCGCGTTCGAAACCACGGGCCTTCTGGGTGTTGCCGACGGTTATCGACGGCACCATGGCGTCCTCGGAGCCGAACACCTTGCGGTAGCCGGCGTGGTCCTCTTCCTTGGTCATCAGCAGTTCGGTGTAGGGAATGCCGCGCGAGCCGAGATACTCGCGGGCGGATTTGCATTCCTCGACGCAACTCGGCGCCGTAAACAGCGTAACCGGGTGATCGGCTGCGGCCTTGCGGGCCGTATATGACATCGCGTCGTTGTCGATCACGTTGCCCGACGGCGAGATTTCCTGGATGTTTCGCGCACCGGGCGGCGGAGGCATGTCGGAATAATGGATGATGCCGTCGGCACTCTGCCAGCGCCATGTCTTCGCTTGCGCGAAGGCAGCGCCGGCCGCCAAGAAGAATATCACCGCCCAGACTGTCTTCATGCCGTTTCCACCATGCCGTTGTGTCGTAGCAGGGCGTCTACCCGCGGTTCCCGGCCGCGAAACGCCTTGAAGGATTCTAACGCGGGACGCGATCCGCCGACAGACAGAATTTCGCGCCAGAACCGCTCTCCGGTCGCGGCATCGAGCACGCCGTGCGGCCCGCGCGCTTCCTCGAAGGCCTCGAACGCGTCGGCCGAGAGTACTTCGGCCCACTTGTAGCTGTAATACCCGGCGGCATAGCCACCTGCAAAGATGTGTGAAAAGCTGTTGGGAAAGCGGTTCCATGCCGGCGGTACGATGACCGCGACTTCGTCGCGTACCACGTCGAGCAGTTGCTGGTAAGTCATGCTGCCATGCGGATCGAATTCGCCGTGCAGCCGCAAATCGAACAGCGCGAACTCGACCTGCCGCAGGGTCTGCATGCCGCTCTGAAAATTCTTCGCCGCGATCATCTTGTCGTAAAGCGCACGGGGCATCGGCTCACCGGTATCGACGTGCGCGGTCATTTCCTGCAGCACGTTCCATTCCCAGCAGAAGTTCTCCATGAACTGCGACGGCAGTTCGACCGCGTCCCACTCGACACCGTGGATGCCCGACACGGCGAGTTCGTCCACCTGGGTCAGCAAATGATGCAGGCCGTGGCCCGCCTCGTGGAACAACGTGATGACTTCATCGTGGGTGAACAGCGCGGGCTTGCCGCCGACGGGTGCCGAGAAATTGCAGGTCAGATAGGCGACCGGCCGCTGCACTCCGTGGGCCGCGCGGCGCCGGGTGATCGCTTCGTCCATCCACGCACCGCCACGCTTGGTGTCGCGTGCGTACAGATCGAGGTAGAACTGGCCGATCGGTTCGCCCCCGCGAACGATGCGGAAGAAGCGCACGTCCGGATGCCATGTGGGTGCGTTGTCGGGTTCGATACGCACGCCGTAGAGCCCCTCCACCACGTGGAACAGCCCCGCGAGTGCCTTGTGTTCCGGAAAATACTGCTTCACTTCCTGTTCCGAGAACGCATAGCGCTTCTGCCGCAGCTTTTCCGACGCATAGCCCACGTCCCACGATTCCAGCGTGTCGAGCCCGAGTTCGGTCTTCGCGAAGTCGCGCAGTTCCGCCACGTCGTGCTGCGCAAAGGGGCGTGCCTTGGCCGCCATGTCGCGCAGGAACGCTGCGACCTGCGCCGGCGATTCGGCCATCTTCGGCACCAGGGAAAGTTCGGCGAAGTTCGCGTAGCCGAGCATGCGCGCCTCTTCCTTGCGCAGCTTCAGGATGCGACCGATCAGCGGCGTGTTGTCCCATTCCTTCTTGCCGAATTCCGAGGCGCGCGTGGCGTAGGCGCGGTACATGCGCGCGCGCAGGTCGCGGTTGTCGGCGTACTGCAGCACCGGGATGTACGAGGGGGCCTGCAGGGTGAACTTCCAGTCCGCGCGCCCGTCTCGCTCGGCGGCGACGCGTGCGGCATGCAGCACGTCTTCCGGGATGCCGGCGACCTCGGCGCGGTGTTCGACCCATTCGGCATGGGCATTGGTGGCGTCGAGCAGGTTCTCCGAGAATTTGGCGGCGAGCCCGGCGAGTTCTTCCTGGATCTGCTGGAAGCGCGGTTTCTGATCTTCCGGCAATTCCGCCCCCGAAAGGCGGAAATCGCGCACTTCATTGTCGATGATCTTTTGCCGGGCCCGGCTCAGGGATGCGAAGGCCGCGCTCTCGCGGATGGCCTTGTACTTGGCGAACAGCGCCAGGTTCTGTCCGATCTCGGAATAGAACCGCGTGACTTCCGGCAGGTTGGCGTTGTATGCCTCGCGCCAATCCGGCACGTCATTGACACCGTGCAGATGGCCGACCACGCCCCAGGCGCGGGACAGGCGTTCGCTGGCATCGGTCAGGGGCGCGACGAAGTTGTCCCACGTGGGCGGCGCGGTATCGGCGGCCAGGCGCTCGACCAGTGCGCGATTTTCCCTCAGCAGTTCGCTGATGGCTGGGGTGACATGGCTTGCTTCGACCACATCGAAGCGTGGCAGGCCGGAAAAATCAAGCAAGGGATTCATTGGGGATACGCTCTCTATCTTGTTGCATGTGCTGCCGATTCTGCCCGATTCGGCAATCGTTCTCGACTATCTTCGCGATAGCCCGCGCCCGCTGGCTGCGGCGCGACGTTTGAGGTCATCGATCGCGCCGGCGAATCGGCCCTGGAAGATCAGGTACAGCAGCCCGATCGTTTTCAGTAACAGCCGCAGCATGAGCAGGCAGATGACCAGAATCGCAGGCGGAATCAGCGGCGAACCCGGGCTGGACTGCGTGGTTGGCGGGAGAAAGCCTTCGCCTTCCGCGACGATGCGCACGATCAGCGAGGCGACCAGCAGAACGCCCAGACCGAACACGTACGAGAAGCCGTAGCGGGCGAAGCGTGACGGCGGCTCCGCCAGATATGTGTCGATGTGGTCGCCGCGCACGATGACTGCGAATGCGAAACACGCCGCCACGACCGAGGCCGCCTGGGTCATCGGCGGCAGCGAGAGACGGGCGAAGTGGGCGCGCGCTGCGTCGGCGAGGATGGCGGGGTCGAAGGGGGTGCCGATCGCGAGCAACAGCAGTACGACAAGTATGCCCATCCAGATTCCGTGCCCGATCGCGTGCCGGATGGCGCTGATAAGGCGCGGCATCTGGCCGCGCTCGGGCGACGCCGTGGTGAAAAGCATCCGGGCCAGCACGCTGGCGTGGTAGAGCATCGCCTCCGCTACGAACATGACGAGCACATCGGTTGCGAGCAGCGAACCCTTCCACCAGAGCCACGCCGGCCACACGCTCGCAGCCGCGAACGCGAGGGCGTCGATGAGGGTTGCCCTTGCAGTGGCCTTCGTGGCAGGGTCTGCAGAGGAGGGCACGGCAGAAGTGGCGGGGCGCGGGTTTGGCCCGCCTTCGGCGGGCCGTGCGGCGTTCACGGGCCGTGCCGTGTTCGCCGGCCGCGAGGCCCCTTTCATGCCGTGCAACTGATCGAGCGGGGTTTGTCTGGCCACCGTCGTCACTCCCTGGAGCGAACCCGTTGTACTACCTACCCCGACCGGTGCCGCACGGCATCCGCGACAATCTCAACCGACGAGCCGGGTCAGTGCCTCGCGATATTTTGCGGCCGTTCTTTCCAGGACGTCGGCCGGCAGCGTCGGGCCGGGCGCCTGCTTGTTCCAGTCCAGGGTTTCGAGGTAGTCGCGCACGAACTGCTTGTCGAAAGAGGGCGGGCTGGTGCCCTCCGCGTAGCCGTCCACAGGCCAGAAGCGCGAGGAATCCGGAGTCAGCGCCTCGTCGATCAGATACAGTGTGCCGTCCTGGCCGAGCCCGAACTCGAACTTGGTGTCGGCAATGATGATGCCGCGGCCGATGGCGTAGTCCGCCGCTTCGCGATAGAGCTGCAGCGCGGCGTCCCGGACCTTCTCGGCCAGCGCCGGGCCGACGAGCTTTTCGCAGGTCGCATAGTCGATGTTCTCGTCGTGCGAACCCATTTCGGCCTTGGTGGCAGGCGTGAAAATCGGTGACGGCAGTTTGCCGGCCTGCCGCATTTCGGCCGGCAGCGCGATGCCGCACACCTTGCCAGTGATCTGGTAATCCTTCCAGCCGGAACCGATCAGGTAGCCCCGCACCACGGCCTCGATCGGCAACGGATGCAGCCGCCGCACGACGATGGCCCGGCCCCGTACCTGGGCGCGCTCGCTTTCGCCGTTTACGACCGATTCCGGGTCGATTGCGACGATATGGTTGGGAATGATGTGCTTGAGCCGGCTGAACCAGAAATTCGACACGGCGGTCAGCACCTCGCCCTTGCCCGGGATGGGATCGGGCAAAATCACATCGAAGGCCGAAAGGCGGTCGGTGGTGATGATCAGCAGGTGTTTTTCGTCCACCGCATAGATGTCGCGCACCTTGCCGCGACCGACGAGGGGCAGACTCGTGATGCTGGATTCGAACAGAGGGTTGGACACGGCGGCAGATCCTGCAGGCAAAAGCGGATTATACCGGCGTGTGATCGCCGGCTTGGAGGGCATTGCAACATGAAATCGCACGACGATTCCGCGGCCGGAGGAGAGCCGGCGCACCGTGCGCACATGCGCTTGCATCACCGCCGGATGGTGCGCTGGGTGTTTCTGGCGCTCGGCTGCCTGTTCGTCGTGGTCGGTGTGGTCGGCATCTTTGTTCCGCTGCTGCCGACTACGCCCTTCATGCTGGCCGCGGCGGCCTGTTTTGCGCGCGGTTCCGAGCGCTTTTACGTCTGGCTGTTCCACCATCGGACTTTCGGGCCGATGGTGCGCGAATGGCAGGCCCACCGGAGCATTCCCTGGCGCACCAAGCTTTACGCGATTGCCCTGATGGCGGGCACGATGGGCGTCTCGATCGTGTTCTTCGTGCGTCCGCTGGCGCTGCAACTCGGGGTTGCCGCATGCGGCGTACTGCTCGCGCTCGGGATGTACCGCATTCCGTCGCGCGATCGGCCGGGCCGGTCAATAGAGCAGGAAAGCTGACCGTGCCTCGCACCAGGCCTGTTCGTCCGGATTCGTCAGCGCATCGAGATCGGCCGGCACGGCGGCCGGGTCGTCCACCCATTCGCGCAACAGCGCGCTGCCGTTGATCAGATCGATCGCACGCCGGTCATGCTCGTACTCGTAGGCGAAATCGCGCCAGATCGGGTAATCCGGCTGCAACCGGCGCAAGGCCTTGAAGGCGAGCGCCATCAGGCGCCAGGGCCGGAAGGCGTGGTGGTCGTAACGCGCATCCTCGACATGGATCTGCAGGCCGTTGTTGAGCTTGCAGGCGTGCTTGTGGAAAGTCGGCTCGAACCAGCACTCGCGCAACCGGCAGCCTTGCAGCCAGTCCGGCGCCAGCCGGTGCATCTCCTGCCGGATCGCCGCCGCGTCGATGTCCGGCGCGCCAAACAGTTCGAGCGGGCGCGTCGTGCCGCGCCCTTCTGACAGCGTGGTGCCTTCGAGCATCACCGTACCGGCGTAACAGCGCGCCATCCAGAGATTGGGCGCGTTCGGGCTGGGGTTGATCCAGGTGCGCTCACCGAGCGGCCAGCCGAAACCCGGTGCTGAAGCGGGTTGCCAGCCGTCCATGGTGACCACCTCGCATTCGACGTCGAGCTTCAGCGTGGCGACGAACCAGCGCGCGAGTTCGCCCATCGTCAGTCCGTGGCGCATCGGCATTGCCCCGGCGCCGACGAAGCTCTCCCAGCCGGTGCGCAGGGTGAGGCCTTCGGCCGGCCGGCCGGCCGGGTTTGGCCGGTCGAGCACCCAGACGGCCTTGCCATGGCGTGCAGCCGCTTCGAGGACATAGCGCAGCGTGGTGATGAAGGTGTAGATGCGGCAGCCGAGATCCTGCAGGTCGACCAGCAGCACGTCGAAATTTTGCATCATCGCATCGGTCGGCCGTCGGACTTCGCCGTAGAGGCTGAACACCGGAACATGGTGTATCGGGTCGACGAAGTCCGGCGACTCGATCATGTTGTCCTGCTTGTCGCCGCGCAGCCCATGCTGCGGGCCGAAGGCCGCCGCCAGCCGGATGCCGGGCAGTTGCGCGAGTGCATCCAGCGAGTGGGTCAGATCCGCGGTGACCGACGCCGGATGAGCGAGCAGGGCGACGCGACGCCCTTCGAGGGGCGCACGCAGTGCGGGTTCCGCCAGCAGGCGGTCTATGCCAAATTTCATGCAGACCTTTCACGGAGGGCTGCTGCGTCGATTGCGAGGTCGAGCGGCAGCGCAAAGGCGTCGCGATGGTGGAAATCGGGTTTGCCGGTCGGATGGCGCAGCGCCCAGAATTGGAGCGATCCTTCCGTATCCTCGACCACCGTGCTCAAGCCGAGCCGTAGGCGGTCGCCGAGCTCTGCCGGAACGTCGATGAGCGCGTCGATGTTCAGGCACTGCGCGTCGTGCGCGATGGCGAGCGTGGGAGCGCCGGCGGCGCATGCAGTGCAACGCGTCCTGTAGGCCGAAAAATCGTAGCGGGCGGACTGGCCGGAGGGCGAAAAATTCCATTCCGAGTAAGCTTCGCCGTCCTGGGCGGCGATGAACGCCTCGCAGCAGGTGTGGGCCCACAGCCGATCGGGCGGCGCCGGTGCCTGCGGCGAGGGCAGCCGCAGCCCGCCGATCCCGCCATGCAGTGCGTAGCGGAGCAGCAGGCTGCGTGGCCCCTTGCGCAGTATCCCCACATCGATTGTGAGCACCGCCTCGCAGGGCGTCTGCGGGTGGCAGACCAGGCTCGCTACAGTGATCGCGATGTTCGACGGAGACATGTGCGCGGCGATTGGCAAAGGCCGTACTCTACCGCGCGCGGGACCGGAAAGGGCATGCGCAACGCATGCCCCGGCCGTCCGAGGAGGGCTACTTCGGTTGCGGCACGATGCGCAGGTAGGGCTTGAGCGCCTTCCAGCCGTTCGGGTACTTGGCCTTCGCGGCTTCGTCGTTCACCGACGTCGGAATGATCACGTCGTCGCCGGGTCGCCAGTTGACCGGCGTTGCCACCGTGTGCTTCGCGTTGAGCTGCAGGGCGTCGAGGCTGCGCAGCACCTCGTCGAAATTGCGCCCGACCGCCATCGGGTAGGTCAGGACGAGTTTCACTTTCCGGTCGGGTCCGACGATGAACACCGAGCGGATCGTCGCGTTATCCACCGCGGTGCGCGTGGCGGCGCTGCCGCTTGCGTTGGGGTGAATCATGTCGTAGAGCTTGGCGACCACGAGATCGCTGTCGCCGATCAGCGGGTAGTTGAGCGCCGTGCCCTGCGTTTCCGCGATGTCGCCGATCCAGCGCCGGTGGTCGTCGACGCTGTCAATGGACAGGCCGATCACCTTGGTATTGCGCCGGTCGAACTCCGGCTTGAGTTTTGCGAGGTAACCGAGTTCGGTGGTGCAGACCGGGGTGAAATCCTTCGGGTGCGAGAACAGGATCGCCCAGCCGTCGCCGATCCACTCATGGAAGCGGATCATGCCCTCGGTGGTCGGTGCGGTGAAATCGGGTGCTTCGTCGCCAATGTGCAGGCTCATTGTCGTGTCCTTTCGCTTCGTGGGGTTGATATCCGCCGAGATTTGCCGGCGGCGGTCCGGTCGCATTCGTCGTTCGAGGCTATGCGGGCAGGGCGTGTTAAGGAAATGATAGTCGCTCATACGCTCATGCGACCCCCAATTGCGATTTGCTGCGGTCCAGCGTGCCTTGCGCCGTACATCGGCGCAGAATGTCCAGCTTGATTGCCCAACCAGCCAACGAGGAGGAGACCATGGCCGATACCTGCTGCACGCTCGTTCCGTACTTCAAGGTCCACGCCGGCAAGCTCGGTGATTTCAAGGCACTGTGCGATCAGTTCGTCGCCAAGACGGCCACCGAGCCGAAGTGCGTGCATTACGCATTCAGCTTCGATGGCGACAACGTCCATTGCCGCGAAGGCTATGAAGATGCTCAGGGGGTGCTGGCTCACTTGGACAACGTCGGTGCGCTGCTGCAGGAGGCATTGAAGATTGCCGACATCACCCGACTGGAGGTTCACGCCCCGGCATCCGAAGTGGCGAATCTGCGAGAGCCGCTCAAGGGGCTGTCGCCGCAGTTCTTTACCGTCGAGATGGGATTCAGGCGCTGAGGTTTTTGGCGTCGGACCGGGCGCGGAGGCCGGGATTTCGGTCCGTCGTCTTCGGCGGGGGGGGGGGGCGGTCGACGCGCGATCCCGGACTCAGGGATAATCGCGACTTCCCGACTGGGTGGGCCATTTCTGGTCCGCCGTCCGATTGCGCCATGACCCATAACCGCCGCGAACTCGAACTGCTGGCTCCCGCGAAGAATGCCGATTTCGGCATCGCGGCGATCGACCACGGGGCCGACGCGGTCTATATCGGCGGGCCGGCCTTCGGCGCCCGCGCCAACGCCGGCAATTCGATCGACGACATCGAGCGGCTGGCGCGGCATGCGCACCGCTTCGGCGCACGGGTGTTCGTCGCGCTCAACACCATCCTGCGCGACGACGAACTCGACGAGGCCGGCCGCATCGTCGGGCAGGTCTACGAGGCTGGCGCCGATGCGCTGATCGTGCAGGACATGGGCCTGCTCGAACTCGACCTGCCGCCGATCCAGTTGCACGCCAGCACGCAGACTGACATCCGCACGCCGGCCAAGGCACGCTTCCTGCAGGATGTCGGTTTCTCGCAGATCGTGCTGGCGCGCGAACTGTCGCTCGATCAGATACGCGCCGTGGCGGCCGAAACGCGGTGCGCGCTCGAGTTCTTCGTGCATGGCGCGCTGTGCGTTGCCTACAGCGGCCTGTGCTACATCAGCCATGCGCATACCGGCCGCAGTGCCAATCGCGGCGAGTGTTCGCAGGCCTGCAGGCTGCCCTACACGCTGGCCGACGCGCAGGGTCGCATCGTCGCACACGAAAAGCACCTTTTGTCGATGAAGGACAACGACCAGAGCGCCAACCTGCGCGCGCTGATCGAGGCCGGCATCAGCTCGTTCAAAATCGAGGGACGGCTCAAGGATCTCGGCTACGTCAAGAACATCACCGCCCACTACCGGCAGTTGCTCGACGCCATTCTGGAAACGCTGCCCGGCCACACCCGTGCGTCGAGCGGGCGCAGCGTCCTCACCTTCACGCCGCAGGCCGAGAAGACCTTCAATCGCGGGCTGACCGATTACTTCGTCAATGAGCGCCAGCACGGCATCGAGGCTTTCGACAGCCCGAGCTTCGTCGGCGAGCAGATCGCGACGGTGGCGCGCATCGCCGCCGACTTCATCGAGGTGGACGCGGCTGCGACCATCCACAATGGCGACGGATTGTCGTACTTCGACAGCCACAAGGAACTGGTCGGCCTGCGCATCAACAAGGCCGATGGCCGCCGCCTGTTCCCGAATGAAATGCCCGATGACCTCGATGTGGGCACGGTCTTATATCGCAATCGCGACCAGGCCTTCGAGCGGCTGCTCGAGAAGAAATCCGCCGAGCGCCGCATCCGCGTCGACCTGCTGTTCGAGGAAATCGCAGAGGGCTTTGCACTCACCCTGACCGACGAGGACGGCAACTGCGTCCGCGTGCCGCTCGCGCATGCGAAGGAGCCGGCCCAGAACCCTGAACGCGCGGTGCAGACCGTCTGCGAACAACTCGGCAAGCTGGGCAACACGATGTTCGAGGCGCGCGACACCACGCTGCGCGTGTCGCAGCCGTGGTTCCTGCCGGCCGGGGCGCTCAATGCCTTGCGCCGCGAGGCCGCGGACCGGCTGGAGGTGGCGCGACTGGCAGCCCACGTGCGGCCGCCGCGGGCAATTGCCGTGGAGCCGCCGGCGCTCTATCCCGATACCGCCTTGTCCTACCTCGGCAATGTGTTCAACGAGAAGGCGCGCGCCTTCTATGCGAAGCACGGCGTGGCGGTGGTCGACGCGGCCTACGAGGCCAACGAGGAACGCGGCGACGTTTCGCTGATGATCACGAAACATTGCCTGCGCTACAGCTTCAACCTGTGCCCGAAGGAACTCAAGCAGTTCGACCTGCGCGGCCAGGTGAAGGCCGAGCCGATGACGCTGATCAATGGCAAGGAAATGCTTACCTTGCGCTTCGACTGCAAGAAATGCGAGATGCATGTCGTCGGCAGCCTGCGTAAGTCCGTGGCAAATGCGCAGGCGGTGCCGGTGACCTTCCATCCACGCAAGGCCGGGTCTGCAGCCGCGCGTTCGACCGGCTGACGCGCCCGCCCGCCTGCATCCGATGCCCCGGCTGCCGGTACTCGCGATCGCGCAGTTCTTCATGTCGCTGAGCTGGGTCGCCTACGCGATCTTCCTCCCGGCGCTGGCCGCCCGGGTCGGACTCGAGAAATCGGCCGTGATCTGGCTGTTGCTGGTCGACCAGATCGTCTTCATGGTCGCCGACTTGCTGGCCGGCATGTTCAGCGACCGTGCCGCGGCCATGACCCAGCGCTGGGGCAGCGTGCTGGGGCTGCTGACCGGCGTTTCGGCATTGGCATTGCTGGCGATTCCGGCGCTGGTCGGGGCAAGCGGTGCAGTGCCGGCCCTGGTCGTGCCGGCACTGGTGTGGGTCGCCTGTTCCGCTGCGCTGCGCGCGCCGCTGTTCGCGCTGGTCGGCAAGCACGCAGGATCGGACACCGGTGCGACGGTCCGCTGGCTGCTGCTCGGCAACGGCGTCGCACTCGCCTGCGCGCCCTATCTGGCGAGCGTGCTCAAGGGCACGGCGCCGCTGGTTTCCTTTGCCGCCATCTCGGCAGGGCTCGTGCTGTGCGCGCTGCTGGTCGCGCACAGCGTGGCCGATGCCGGCACGCCGTCGGTCGCCACGCCGGACGGCGGTGCCACGGCGTATCCGAACGGCATGGCCCTGCTCGCGGCAGTGGCGGCCGCCGCGCTGGCGATACAGGTCCACAACGCCCTCAACGCCGCACCGCTCTATGCACGCGGCGTTGCGGCTGCCGAACTGCACTGGTGGATGCCGGCGTTCTGGGCAGGCTTCAACCTCGCGCTGCTTCTCCCGCCGCCCATGCAGGCGTGGCCGCCGTCGCGGCGCATTGCGCTGTTCGCGGCAGGTGTCGCATTGGCGCTCGCCGCCTGCGTGGTCACGGCCTTGCCGGCCCCACAGGCGCTGTTGCAGGCACTGGCCGGCGCGGCATGGGCCTGGCTGATGTGCGCCGCATTTGCGTGCGCCAACGCGATAGGCCGTCCGTCGCGTCTCGGCCTGATGAACGGCAGCGTGCACGCCGCGCTCGCCGGCGCTGCAATACTGCGCCTTTCGCTGGTCGCTGCGGGCCTGCCACAGGCGCTTGGCAGCGGCATCTTCGTCCTGCCCGTGGTGTTGGCCGTGGTTGCGGCACTGGTGCTCCGGATTGCGCCGCTTGCGCGCCGCGAGCGTCATAGCGGGCGCTAGGACGCTCGAACCGCAGGGCAAGCGGACTCGCGCGCATCTCGCCTCGCCGTCCGAAAACTGCAACGCGGTCGCGAGCGCATAGACAGGCGAGCCGGTCTGCGGTCCGTCAAACGTTGCGGGTTCGGTCTGTTGACTCGATTCGTAACAAGACAACGGGATAAAACGTGATCTGTTTGGCATGGTTTGGCGATTCGTTCGGCATAGACTCCGTGCGCCATGAAACGCGAATCGTCCGGAACGTCTTCCCGAAAACGGGTGCAAATGCCGCACCTTGTGCTTACTTGGGCATTGCTCGCGGCGTCAACATTCGCCCTGGCCGAGAAGGATCCGGCGGCGAGGCTGCTGGACGAGCAGCGCCAACAATTGCGCGACGAGAGCCTGGGACAGCCTTCGATGTCGCGGGTACCGATTGCGGGTCGCCCTTCGCTGGACGCGAACCCAGCCGATGTCGCGGAGTCCGGGCCGACGATTCCGAAGCCCCGCATCAACATTGACGAATTCGGGCTGATCTCGCGCGAGACGCTCGACAGCACGATTGGGCCTTTCCGTGTACTGCCTCTCGGCGAGAACCGCCTCGAACTGCTGTTGCGGCAGCTCGATGCGCGCCTGGTCGAGGCGGGCTACGTCACCAGCCACGCACTGCTCGAAAGCGCGTCGATCGACACTGGCGAGGTGCGCATCCGCGTGCTGCCGGGCCGTCTGGACGATATTCGCATCGGCGGCGATACGGCCGCAGCCGGCATCGTGCGCGCGTTCCCGATGGCGCTGGGTGAAGTGCTGCAACTCGCCGATGTCGAACAGGGTATCCATCAGATCAACCGTCTGCGCCTGTATCAGGCACAGGTCACCCTGCGGCCGGGCGACAGCCCGGGCGGCAGCTACCTGGATCTCGCGCTCGGAACCGGCAAGCCGTGGCGCGCGAGCCTGGGCGCGGACAACCAGGGCTCGGTCGCGACCGGGCAGAACCGGGTGCGAGCCGGCTTCGGCTTCGATGACGCATTCGGCATGCTGGACTCGCTTCAGATCCAGGCCCTGGCCTCGTCGAACAGTCGTGCGGGTCTGGCATCGTTCGCTGTGCCGCAGGGCTACGCCATCTGGTCGCTGACCGCATCGGGCTCACGCAGTACGCAGCGTCTGCCGGCCGGGCTGGAATTGCGCTCCGATGCCTGGACGGGACTGGCCGGCTGGAACCGCGTGCTCACGCTCGCGGCTGAAGGCCGCGACAGCATCGACCTGAGCATCGCTCGCAGTCGCTACGCACGAAGCATCGATGGCACTGCGCTCGATGCTGATCGCCTGACGGTGTTGCGCGCCGCCATCAGCCACGTACGGAACTCGGCCACCGCGCATTGGTACGTCGAACCCGCGCTGTCGGCGGGCGTTCCGTGGCTTGGTGCGCAGCGCGATCCGGCAGATCTCGAACGCGCAAGTGCGCACGCGCAGTTCGTAAAGCTCGCATTGAATGCGGGTGCCGTCGCCACGTTTGCGCAGGGCGACCTGGAAACGGCCATCCAGGCGGGCGGTCAGTTTGCGCGGGTCGGTTTGCACGGCTCGGAGCAATTGAGTCTTGGCGGCTTGTCCTCGGTTCGCGGGTTCCGCGAGGGCGTCCTGACGGGCGACCGGGGGTTCCTCTGGCGGGGCGAGGTCCGGCTGCCGCGAGTGCTCGCCAATCTGCCGGTCGCAGGGCAGGCCGTTCCCTATCTCCATCTCGACTACGGCGCTGCATGGCTGGCGCGGGCCGACGGAGATTATGTCGCCGGCGCAGGCGTCGGTGCCCGCTGGTCCGGGCGCGGCGCGGTGTTCGAAGCCGTTGCCTCGCATCCCGTAGCCGGGCCGGCTGCGCTACGAGAGGGCCTGCGCGTGCATTTCAGTCTTGCAATCGAAATCTGAATCGGAAGGTCGCCATGCGTCAAATCGCCTCTATTGCGCTTCTCTGCCTGGCAACGAATCTTGCGTGCGCCGCGGCCGATCCCGTTGCGACCGTCAATGGCGTATCCATCTCCCGAGCGACCTTCGAGCGCGCGCTTGCCGAGGATGGCGTCCGTTCCGGCGATGGCGCGGGTCCGCGTATCGCAGTACGCGACCGCCTGATCGCGGAAGAGTTGATCTGGCAGAAGGCGAAACTGGCCGGCTATGCGGATGGCACGGAGCGTCATGCGGCGATCACGCGCTTTGTGGCGCAGTCAGCCGTAACGCGCACGTTCGAGGAGAATGAACTGCGCGCACGTTACGCGCAGATCGTCGCGAGCCTCGGTCCGCGCGAGTACCGCCTCAGCCTGATTCAGACCGCCGATCGTGCGGCCCTGGCGACGGCGCAGCAGGCGCTCCTGCGCGGCGAGGAGTTCGCGCAGGTCGCCCGTGCGCATTCGCTCGCCCCGTCTGCGCGGCGTGGCGGCGAACTCGACTGGGTTTCGTTCCGGCTGCCGGCGCGCGAAGGGCATACCAACGGCGTGCCGATCCGCATTGCCCGCGCCGTCGCGGCGATGAAGCCGGGCGAGGTGTCCGCCGCGATCGATCTGGGCGATGCCTGGGCACTCGTGCGCTTCGACGCCGAGCGTGCGACCGTCGTGCCGCGCTATAACGAAATCAAGCCCGACCTGCAGCGCGCGCTCGCCGCCAAGGCGCTCGAGGATGCCACGCGCGACCTCGTCGTCACGCTGTTCAAGGGCGCCCGGATCACGGTGCACGAATGAGCCGCGTGCCCACACCTCGGGATCGCGCACCGGAAAGCGCGGACGCAGCGGGTCTGGCCGATCGCCTGCGCGCGAAGCGTCGTGGCGTCGCGAGCCTGGTGCTGTGCAGCTTCGTCCTCTCGCCCTACGGCGCGCTGGCCGACGGGCCGGTTGCCGCCACCGGCGCGCCGGCCGCCCAGACGCCTGCAATAACGACTGTCGGCACGGTGCCGGTGGTCAACATCGCCACCCCGGGCGCCAATGGCGTCTCGCACAACAAGTACGAGCGCTTCGACGTGCCGGCTGCCGGCACGGCACTCAACAACAGCGCGACGTCCGCCAACAGCGTGCTGGCCGGTACGCTCGCTGGCAATCCGAACCTTGCCGGCGGCAGCGCGCGCGTCATCCTCAACGAGGTCACGAGCAGCCAGCCGTCCAGCCTGCTCGGCCAGCTCGAAGTGGCGGGTTCGGCCGCGCGCGTCGTCATCGCCAACCCGAACGGCATCACCTGCGACGGTTGCGGCTTCATCAATACGCCGCATGTGCAGTTGGCGGCCGCCCGGCCGTTCTTCGAGGGCGACAAGCTCCGCTACGAACTCGGCGCCGGGCGGCTGGATGTCGGCCCGCTCGGGCTCAAGGCGCTTGCCACGCGCCTCGACCTGATCGCCGGCTCGATTGCTACGGCAGGGCCGCTTGAATCGCGCGCCGCCATCAACATGGTGGCGGGCGGCGACGCGTCGGTCGGGGAGAATCTCGACACGCGGCTCAACGGATCCGAGTACGCGGGCGGCGGACCTGTCGCCATCGACATCGGCCAGAGCGTCAGCGCCGGATCGGTCCGGCTGGTACTCGATTCGCAGACCAAGCGGCCGATACGGATTGGAGGAGCGATTCAGGCGGACGAGGATGTCATCGTCGCTTCGCGCGGGACGATCACCATCGGTGCGCCCATACGGGCTGGCCGCGATGTGGGCATCGCGAATCGCGATGGCTGGCTGGAGGTCTCCGCGGCGCTGCCGGCCGACCAACCGGTTATTGCAGCTGCGAACGACGTTCAGATCCTCGCGTTCCAGGCGCGAATACCTTACGTCACAGCCGGGCGCGACCTCGAAATCGGCATCGGGCAGGAAGCGCTGGTCGGCTACTCGAAATATGCGATCGGGGAATTCCCCCGATTGTCCGCAGGCAATGACTTGAAGCTGATTACCGGGCGCAGCCTGGTGATGCCCTTCCGGGTCGAGCAGGCCACGGTGGGCCGAGATCTGGTGGCCGGTCCGTTCGGAATGACGCCACTCGCTGCGCTCGAGACAACGATCGGGGCTGCGCAACTGCTCTCCGGCGCTTCGTCCGACCCCTTCCGGCCAGTCGACGCGAGTAGCGGCCTTTTCGGGCTAACAGAGAGTGCCGGAAGAGACTTCCGTGGCGGGCTCGTCATTGCGGGAGAGGTGAATGTCGGCCGCGATGCCCGGCTCAGCTATCTCGCAGGGTCGCCGTTGCACGTCCGCAACGCCGAGCTATGGGTGTTCGGCACCGCCGACTTCGGCACTGTCGTCGCGGATCAGGACATCGTCGTTCGCGGAGCCGACGTCTATCTGCTGCCGGATCGACCCGTCGTGGCATCCGGGGTGATCGAAGCCGGCCGCGACATCCGGTTCGTCAGCGCCTATCTGGACGGGCAGGCGCCCTTCTGGGCCAACCTCGTGAACCCGTTCGACGCACATGCCGCCGGCACCATCAGCATCGCGTCTCCTGCCGGATTCACGAACCTGGGGCGGATCGCCTCGGACTCGACCATCGACGTCGATGTATCGGGCCGGATCGACAACCGGGGCAGTCTGTTTGCTGCAGACGCGGTGACGGTTGTCTCAAGGTCATTGGTCAACTCTGGATCGATCGAGGCCGCTGGCGTCAGCATTCGAGTAGCCGAGGCGTTGCGCAACAGCGGCACCCTGAAGTCGCGCGAGGACGTCGTCATCGAGGCCGGCAGCGTCTTGAACGCGCCGGTCATTTCCACCACGCAACAGAGTTCGGACCAGCCGCTCTACCCCGGCTGCACCACCGGCGACATAGGCCAATGCAGGGCGGTCGTCGAATCCGCCACCGGCGATGCGCGAATCCTCGCCGGGCGCGATGTCGTGATCGACGCACCGGCGCTGCACAACATCGGTGGCTCGATCATCGCGGGGCGCGACATCGACATCGCCACCAATGACTTTCTCAATCAGGATCGCGAAGTCGTCGCGACCTGGAGCTCGACCTACGGCTATCTCGAAGGCACCACGATCGTCAAGGACGGCAAGACCGAAGGGCAGACGGTGCTGCGCACGCTACCGGGCGTCATGCAGGCTGGCGGCGTATTTGTGGCGCGCGAATGGCCCCGCCTGCCGGCGGACGGCGGCAGCGGCGGTGACGATTCCGGTGACGGTGGCGGCGACACTGATTCAGGCGGCGATTCCGGCTCTGGCGGCTCGGGTTCCGGCAACGGATCAGGCAACGGATCAGGCAACGGCTCGGGCAACGGCTCGGGCAACGGATCAGGCAACGGATTAGGTAATGGATCAGGCAACGGATCAGGCAACGGATCAGGCAACGGATCAGGCAACGGCCCAGGCAACGGCCCAGGCAACGGCCCAGGCAACGGCTCAGGCAACGGCCCGGGCAACGGCCCGGGGCAGGACGGTGGCGCTGGAGGCAACACGGTCGTAGTCGAGCCGCCCGCAGGAACGCCCGTCACGCCGCCGCCAAATCCACCGTCGCGCTTCGTCAATACCGGTACGATCCAGGCCAACATGATCGTCGTCGAAGCCGACGAGATCCGCAACGGTTTCGACCCGGTGGCCGATTACAAGCGGCGCACCGCGCCGCCCAGCCTGCCGCCGGTCACCTTGGCGCTGGCCGCGCCCACCGCGCAGGCGGGTGCAGCCGCGCCGGGTGCCGCCATCGGATCCGACGCGCCGCTGCGCAAGCTGCTGCCGCCCGAACTCGGTGGCGCACTGCCCTTCCTCTACGACCCGGCCACCGAGCAGGCCGCGCTGCGCCGGGCGATCGAGGAAGCCACCGGCCGCAGCCTCATCCTGCCCGCCGCGCTGAGCGGCGACGACGGCCTGGATGCCCAGACGCGCCAATGGGCCGCGCTGCAAGCCAACGCCGCCGCCTACGCGCTGACCCACAAGATCGCGCTCGGCACGCCGCTGACCGAAGCGCAGATCGTCCAACTCGACGCCCCGATGCTCCGGTACGCCGAGCAAGGCGGCCAGCTGGTGCCGCAGCTCGTGCTACCCGAAGCCGACCGCGCCCGCCTGGCGCGGCTGCCCGGCGGGCTGCTGCAAGCCGACACGCTGATCGCGCTCGACGCCGGCAAGGTGATGAACACCGGCTACATCCTGAGCGGGGGCACGCTCGCGGTCAGCGCCGGCGAACTGGCGAACCTCAAGCGCAACGCCTACTACTTCGAAAAACGCAAAGTCAAGGGCGGCACCCTATACATCGAAGGCGACACCGTGCAGCCGGGCGGCTTCATGCAGGCGCTGCGCTGGAACCTCGAAACCGATCGCATCCAGTCCCGCTCGGGCGAATTCCGCGTGCTGGGCGCAGACGAAGCGGCCACCGAGGCCGCCAGTGACGCCTTCATCGACGACATCGCCGCAGCGCTGGGCGAGGACTACCAGTACGAAGAAGCCGTCGACCGGCTGCGCACCAAGTTCAAGGCCAAGCGCAAGGGCATGGGCCTGCTCGCCGCGGTGGCCGCCGTCGTGGTCGCCATCGTCGCCACCCCGGCCGTCTCGGCCTGGGTGGCCGAAGCGGCCGGCGCCGCTGCCGGGGCCGCCGGCGCGGCCACCACCGGCGCCTGGGCGGCAGGCACCGCCACCGCAAGCGCCGGCTTGGCCAACGCTGCGGCCACCAGCTTCATCACCGGCACCCTGAGCAGCGCCACCGGGCCGTTCGTCGGCAGCGGCAGGATCGATCTCGGCGCAGCCCTGCAGAGCGGCGCCGTCTCCGGGCTCACCGCCGGCATCACCGGCGCCGTCCTGGGCAACGGCAGCCCGAGCGGCAACGGCAGCCCGAGCGGCAACGGCAGCCCGAGCGGCAACGGCAGCCCGAGCGGCAACGGCTGGCCCGAGCGGCAACGGCTGGCCCGAGCGGCTGCTCGCCACCGGCGCCCGCGGCGTGATCAGCGCCGAACTCAGCGGCAAGGATGCCCTCGCCGGGGCCATCGGCGCGCTCACCAGCGCCCTGGCCGCCGCGCCGCTCGACGACGCCCTGGGCCTCACGGGCGAGGAACGCAAGGTGGCGGTCACCGCGCTGGCCATGCTGGCCGGCGGCATGGCATCCGACGCCCTGGGCCATGACCCGCTCACCGGCGCCTACGCCGCGCTCAACGAGGTGACGAACAACTACCT